>MDTC01109985.1_pt1 | contig 17748 bp, 13 predicted proteins | sample 811181 | NCBI WGS metagenome assembly MDTC01 (sample SAMN05326644, study PRJNA326480) | marine metagenome | isolation source: seawater | place: Pacific Ocean: North | collected 2011 | reverse complement strand
AATCAATTCGCAGTGGGTACGTTAAGTGAGTTATATGGACATCAAGAAAATAGCAGTTCTCGGAGCCGGACAAATGGGGAATGGAATTACACAAGTGGCAGCATGTGCTGGCTATGATGTGACGATGATTGATATTAAGCAAGAGTTCGTCGACCGTGGAATTGCTGCAATAGAGAAATCTCTGGCCAAACTGGTATCGAAAGAACGCATGACTCAAGGTGAATCTGACGCCGCACGCGAACGAATCTCTCTGTCCATTGACCGTTCGGATTGTGCCGACTGTGATTTAGTCGTAGAAGCAGTACCTGAAATACTGGACCTGAAGGTCAGTATTTTTCAAGAATTAGATGAAGTCTGTAAGCCGGAAACTATTCTCGCTTCGAACACATCTTCCATCTCGATTTCGACCATTGCCGAATCGACCAATCGTCCTGATAAGGTGATTGGAATGCATTTCATGAATCCTGTTCCGATCATGAAACTGGTAGAAATCATCAACGGTAAAGACACCAGTGAACAGACCAACAGTGCAGTTCTTCAAGCATCTGAAAAAATGGGTAAGATTCCCCTTTCATGCAACGATTCGCCTGGTTTTGTCTCGAACCGCATCCTTTGTCCTATGCTGAATGAAGCTATTTTGACCTATCAAGAAGGCGTTGCCCAACCTGAAGCAATTGACGGAATCATGAAACTCGGAATGAACCACCCTATTGGTCCGCTTGCACTTACCGACCTTATCGGATTGGATACTGTCTTGCACATCATGAATGTCTTGCATGACGGTATGGGTGACGATAAGTATGCTCCAGCACCGTTGCTCATTCAGATGGTGGAAGAAGGTAAACTCGGACGTAAATCCGGTCAAGGATTCTATACGTATTGAGGGTGTAGGATTGAACCTCAAAGACACGTTACAATTTTGGGCGATTGGCCAATTTATGTCGACGATTGTAACATCTCCAGAGCAACCTATTGCCAATCGAAAGGAGGCAGATAAGCGTCTTGATTTGCTTGGCCGTCTAGCCGTATTTCGGGCGGGGTTATCGGGTCTTCTCTCCGGGTTAATTGTAGTATCAGTTGCTTTATTTCTCAAAGATTGGGAGGGCGCTGCTGGTCTGAGTGGGTGGGGTTTCATTGCCATCATCACTGTTGTGAGCAGCTTAACAACTGCACTTGAACTGGTTTTTCTCTATCGTGATTCTCTTAGCACTGCTGCTCGAATGGCCAAGATTCTCAACATTCCTGACGAGGAACTTTTTCAGGCTGAATTGGAGAATTCTATACCCCACTGGCTTGTCCATGCTGCATTAGGTGCACCAGGATTTCAAGGGACAATGTTTGGTATTGACCCGCTTGCTAAAATCGGCAAGGTGGGGATGATTCTTCGAAAAATTCTCAAAAAATTAAGAATCATCGCCAGTGCGACCGTCTTCAAGATGATTCTTCGTCGAATGTGGGTTCGATTACTTGGGCGTGTTGCTCTGCGAGCATACGTGGAGCTGATTTCTTTGCCGGTTTTTATCTTGCTCAATATGTTCGGAATGAATACGATGATGAATGACATGCGTTCACGGCTAGTTGGCCATGAATTCACTCCAAAATTAGTAAACCATGCTTTTCCAGAAGGTTTAGATGACTTAGAGCCGGGATTACGTAGTGCGTTGCATTCAGGTATTAAGGAACAAATTACTACTGCACGCTTCATTCATCCGAACCAAATTAGAGTGCTGGAACTGCTGGGGGCAAAGGATGAGGAATTGGTGGCTCCTGATGATGGCCAAAAGCGTCGTGCAAATCGCTTTCTTCTTGCGGTTTTCTCAATGTCAGGAAAGAATTCCTCGAGGTGTAAAAAATTGATTCGACGTATTGAACTTGAGTTAGGTACAAACGAGGTCGAACTTGTTCACCAAGAAATCGAGGATGCTATTTATGACCTCACTCCACTGAAACGCGCTTGGACTTAGTGTAGTATCAGTTTATTATTCGTCAATGCGTGGAGAGGTTATGACCTCAGCCAATAATATCTCAATCCGAAGTCAAAGTTTGCTGCTTATCTTCATTTTACTTTCTTCTGGAATGCTTGGTATTCTCCCTGTTCAATCTGCTGAAGCAGATGCTGGACGATCAACGGGTACTGAGACACTTACGGTCGAAGTTCTTGGCGATTATTACGACCGAGGTACGAACATCACCTTAGTCGCCACCTCATCAAACTTGGATACTACAGCAGATTACATGCTCGAATACACGCTGTGCCGAGCTACGGGTACATGGGATGACGAAATGGAAGTTATGAACATCGAATGCTCAGAATGGTTTGAGCAAGTTTCTGGGACCATTGATTTGGGCTCTGGAAACCTTGTGTCGCTCTCTGCAACATCGATTGCGGATACGGGATGTTGCAATAATGCCAACCCTGCAGACAATTTTGACAACGGAACAATGATGTTTTTGGTGAATCTCACATCTCAAAGCATCACCATCGCTTCTGAATCAACTGAACTCTTTGCCTTAGGAAATCAAGTTGTGAGCATGGGCCTCGGTGTTTCCAACAATGATATTCTCTTGGGAATGGATTATGGCGTTCATGCTTTCTTTGAATTAGAATACTGGAATCTTCATACTCTTCCGTATTCGGTCAATTGCTCCCTCATTGATCAGAACGGAACTGCCATCGATTCGACCGTGAAAATTTGGAATGGTGACTATGAAATTGTAGATCCGTATTTCGATCTTAAAGCAACCGGTGAAGGGATGCATTATCCTCACTGTGATCTGGTTCGAAGTGCAGATGGAACAATAATGGCAAGCCAAACCGGCGCATCTTTTGATGTCATTGACAGTAATTATTCAGGTTTTGAGAAGGTCAGTGGCCAAACAGATGCCGTTTTCTATGAACATAACCAGACTGTATCGCTCACTGTTCCAATGACCTATTTGTATATTGGAGCAGAATATGTCTTGACATACAGCATGTGCTACACTCATGTCTACTACGATCACGATATTGGAGTTTACATAATTGAGTGCGGCTCTGATGTCAATTACGGTCTGCTTGATGACCCAACGACCACAACTGTTGATGAGTCAGAAGTAGTTTCTTTCAGTGGCGAAGTTGTATTCACTCCAACTGCTTCAACACATGTAGAACAACTCACATTCACGCTACCTGCTTGCTGCGGTAAGGAAAAAGCCCAGTTCAACAACAGTGGAATGCTCAGTGTTGACTCTATGGAAAACGAATCTCTTACCTTTGACCTGGAGATCAGCACTCGAAACGTCAGCCTTGATGCTGATATCTCGAATACCTTCATTCTTGGAGGAGAAGTGGTATCCGATCATATCAATTACGCACGCAATAAAATTTTGATTGGCATGGGCTCAGTTACACACAGCCGTTGGACTTTGGACACGATGAACAGTTTCACCCTTTCGTACACAATTCAATGCAGTTTGTTTAACAGTACTGGCGTTGCAGTTGATAATCGAACATCAACATGGAGTCACAACGGTCAGCCAGCCGTTGATGTTGGACTCTATCCTCCAACACCGGGCAATTTCCATACTGAATGCAGTTTAACTCGAGACTTAGATGGCAAGTATATGGGGAGCCAAACAAGTGGGATCATAACCGTTCTCGATGAAAATTATACCGGTAATGAACGCCACTCAGTTATGACCGATTCAATTTTCTATCCTCACAACTCGAGTATTGAGCTGAGTATTCAAACAACAAATATGTATCCAAATACAACGTACACGATTGAATACGACATGTGCAGTGTTGAAACTGAATTTGAAGACGGAATATTTGAAACCGAATGTAAAGGTCAACCCTCGACCTATTCTTACAATATTCCTGCAGAAAACCAAACGCTTCTTTCTGGAATTATTGAATTCACGCCAACCAGTTCTTCGTTCACTGAAGTGGCATACATCTCCGTCCCAGAGTGCTGTGGAGATTTTGCCAACAATGTATCTTGGTGGTTTGAAAACTCCTCAGTCGGACTCAAATCCCGCCTCTTCATTCAAGGTGTTCAGTTGAACAGTCCACAGGACGAGAGTAACTACTTCGGCATTGGAGGAAGTGTTGAATCTTCAAAGATGCTTCAATCATCGTTACAACTTTTGCCGAACATGAACCTCTATGTTGACATGCTTTGGATGCTTGACCATCGTAATGAGTTTATTCAATCCTATCAAGAACAATGCAATTTTGTTGATGCATCCAACGATACGATACTTGACTCGACAACGGCGACATGGAGTCATCGACCTGAACAAGTCAATACCATGAATTCGATCTTTTCTCCACCTGGGGAAGGTGATTATTACGTTGAATGTTCATTGACACGTGTGGCAAATTCGGAAGTTATCTCTACACACAGAGGTGAGAATGTCACTGTTCTTCCTCCAATTGGCAGTCAAGATGATGCAACACTCAGTGTCAACACCATGGTGAAGCCTGATGGATGGGCGTTGGTTTTGGTCTCGATGGCTGAACTTGATGCAGGCCAACAGTATTCGATTACATGGGATGTCTTGGATGTGTCTACAGGCAGCACCGGTGCAGTGATGGATTCAGGTGAATACACATGGGTTGAAGGTACCGATTCAACTGAGATGAAGATCCTTGAATTCAATGCACTTGCGGATTCGTCATACGCATGTATTGCGGTTGACTTACTCGCTGCGGATGAAGTTCTCGTGTCGCTAAATGATACCTCTCTATCGTCAAACCTGTGCTGGATTCAAAACTCAGTATCAGATCTTGATTCAGATGGTGTTTATGACAAAAATGACGAATGCTCTGCAACTCCATATGGAAGTATTGTCCAAACGAATGGATGTTCGGATACGGACCTTGATGGCTGGGATGACAGTGTTGAAATCGATTGCAATTCAGATTTCCAAAACCCAACCTCTGTTCCGGTAGATTTTGACCAAGATGGAATTTGTGACCCGTTAGATACCGATGATGACGGCGATGGTTTCACCGATGAAATCGAGTATCTGCGTGGTACGAATCCGTATGACGTGAATGATTTCCCGATCAACCAACTGCCGGTTTGTACTTTCCATTACGCTCTTGAAATCGATGGAATGCCAGCTGCTAACGCCATCAGTGGCGAGGCAGAAGCATCTGTTTTGGTTATCGGTTCATCATCAGTTCCAAACATGGGGACCGGTATTACACCGATTCTAACAGTTCCTTCTGGCAGTTATTTCCTCATTGTCTCGTGTCAAGATTTGGACAATGACCCTGTTACTCTTTCCGTTAACGATGTGGTTGTTGGCCCAGCCCTTGGAGAAGTCACTGCATCTGCATTGATCACACTCTCTGCGGACATCTCAGAATCTGTTGATGCCAATATTACCTGGAGTGATGGGGCCAATTCTGCAACCACGTTTGTTACAGTGAACCTTGAGAACACCAACACGCCTCCTTCGAATGTTCCGGGCTTTACGGCATTGATTGGTATTCTTTCACTGCTGGCTGCAACCGTTGTTTCCCGAAAGTCGATTGATGAATAATCTTACATCAGGTTGTGATGGCTCGATTGAGTCATGATGAAATACCCGCCTCACTGGCCAATGTTATGGCTGGCGGACCGTACATCGTTACAGGTGCATCAAAAGGAATAGGTAGAGAAATTGCACAGCAATTAGCAGCTCAAGGTCATCCAGTTATTGGATTAGCCCGCTCTTCAAATGAGTTGAAAGAGATAGGTGGGTTGTTAGCAGAATCTTGCACGGGCTCCTTTTCCATAGCCTGTGACCTGTCACTTCCCGCCGACATCCAGTCTGCAGCAGAAAATATCTGCGAGCAATTTGACTGGATTGCGGGAATCGTACATAACGCAGGTACAATATTCCCCATCAACTCGATGGCGAATTCCGATATGGCTCAATGGACGCATTGTATTCAAGCAAATCTCATCGGTGTTCAAGATTTGACACAGCGGTTAATGCATCTGATGGGCGGGAGTGAACAATCGCGAGTTACCACAATCTCGAGCGGTGCTTCACTTCGTCCTGTTGAATCTTGGTCTGCATACTGTGTTTCGAAAGCAGGTCTCGATATGTGGGCGAAATGTTTGGCTGCTGAAGGGGCTGATGCAAACATCAGTGCTATTTCCATAGCGCCGGGTGTTGTCGATACCGGTATGCAGTCGGATATACGTGCTGCAAACCCAGAGCACTTTCCATCTCATGGAGATTTTGTTTCGCTGTATACTGATGGCCATCTTACGCAAAGTAAAGACGTTGCAGAACAATTATCTGACCTGATATTGAATCATTCAATGGAACATTCAGGACAACGATTTGATGTTCGTGAACTGTAATATCAATGAGAAAAAGAGCGAAGGGTGATAAGCCAGCACCTTGACAGCGCAAACAGAGGGATTCTATGCCAGGAACTGACCGTGTTGAAATTCGAACTTTAAAAGTCGGACGCTTTTGCGTTGTCGATGAAGAGGCTTACAAGATTTTGAGTATCTCGAAATCGAAGCCTGGTAAGCACGGTTCTGCAAAGGCTCGTCTCGAACTGGTGTCTCTTTTTTCCTCAAAGAAAATATCTCACGTTGGCACCGTTACCGATAGCATAAACGTTCCAATGATCGAAAAAGGTAAGGCTATGGTTACCCACATCGATGGTGAAGAAGTTCACGCAATGAACATGAAAGACCACTCGATGATGATTCTCCCGGTCGACCCAGAGATCGAAGTTGCATCAGGCCAAGAGATTCTTTGGATGGAAGCACTGGGTCGATACAAAATCGAGCGCTGAAGGAAATTGACCTTTTTCAATCGAAATGTGAAACATCATTTTTCGGCTGTTGTCCGGTATTGTATTCATAAGCCTAAAGAGTTCATCATTGTCTATGTCCGAAGCCGGAACAGCAACTACAACTGAAGCATTTTCTGTTGACGCAGCCCTGAAGGCAATGCCTGAACATGAGAAAAAAGCCCTCAAGGGATGGTATTGGTATGATTGGGGAAATCAAGCCTATGCGCTCACTGTAATGACCGTGATTGCGCCTGCATTGATGGCGAATCTGTACAACCTTGCTACTGGAACACAATCTGGTGATACGTTTTATGCGTACATTCTCACAGCATCTATGGTTCTTGTAGTTCTCACCGCACCTGCATTAGGTGTTATTGCTGACCGAATGCCGATTAAGAAGAAGCTTCTGAAATGGTATACGGTTGCGGGTGTTATCTTTACTGCACTCATGGGTGCTGCTCCGTATTTCGGATCCCAGGGATACATTATCTTGGCTCTGATGTATGCTATAGGTACGGTTGGATTCACTGGTGGTAACGTCATTTACTATTCCTTTATGCCCTATCTTGCTGAAAAGAGGTGCATGGACCATGTATCAAGCCGAGGTTATGCCTATGGATTCATGGGCGGTTCACTCCTCCTTGTCTTCCACCTCATCATTTTAATGGGTCCGTTTGACTGGGATACGAACTTCAAACTTGCAGCAATATTTGTCACCTCTTCCTTGTGGTGGTGGGGCTTTGGTATGCTGATGTTCAAGTGGACACCTGAACCAGAAATCCCATCAAACATGGAATGGCAGGGTCTTAGTCATGCAACCAAAGTTGCCTATGGACAAGTCTTCCAAACATTTGGTGAGATTAAGAAGTTCAAGATTCTCGCACTTTTCCTCGCAGCTTACCTCTTGTTCTATGACGGAGTCAACACCATTGCAAGTATGGCAAGTGCTTTCGGAGAATCTGTACTTCGTCTTGACCCAAGCATGAATATTTTACTTCTGCTCACGGTCAACGTTGTTGCTATTCCAATGACCATTTTGTTCGGTAAATTAGCGAGTATTAAAGGCACAAAGTTCGCACTTATGCTCTCACTGTTGATTTACTGCTTTGTTGCAGTCGTTGCTGCAGGATTTGCTCCGTTGGATCTCGAAACTGATATCGCAGCGGAAGACTCTGGTCACGATTTCACTTTTGAATGGACTGAAACGGATGGAGAGGAGGGTCAATATGTCCTCACAACACTTTATGACCGTGGCTATGAGGGCTGGATTGGTGAATCATCCGAGGGAGATGATGAATTCCGTGATGCCTTCCAAGAGCACTTCCCAACTCCTGATTACAGTTCAGAAGATGCTGGCGCCAGCACAATTGGTACCGGAATTCTTGTGTGTCTTTTCATTCTCATCATGCTCGGTTTACTTGGCGGGGCAATGGTCTACATTCAGAGCTTGGAAATGGGTGCTAAAGGAGCGATACTCATATTCCTCATTGTCCTTATTGGTTTGGTAGGTGCCTCGATTTTAGCAGAGAATGCTTCGGTAAGTGAAAATGAAGTAAAATCCATTTCCGAGGCTGATGGAGTCGCAATTGTTGCAGCCTTCGACAATGCGACGGACCACCGTTTCTCTATCCTCTTTGTCGGAGGAAATTTGAGCGGTGAATCTGAAGTCGGAGCTCAACACCCAACAATTGTCGATCAAGGCGGACCTGTTGATGGATATGCTGAATTTATGAAAGAGAATGTTTGGGAACGCTTTGGAATTTCTGTTTCATTACAGTGGATTATCCTCGGTTTATTTGTTGGAATTGCAATGGGTGCTGCTGGCGCACAAGCGCGCTCGATGTTCTCAATGCTTATCCCTGAAACACGGACTTCTGAATTCTTCGGATTCTTTGGCTTCCTAGGCAAGTCTGCGGCGATGATTGGAACCTTCCTTTACGGAATCACCAGTGGACTCTTCGATAGTCGGGTGGCGATTTTAACCATCACGGTTGTCATTCTTGCTGGAACCTATCTCACGAGTCGAGTCGACCTTGAAGAGGGTATTCGAGTGGCAGCAGAAGAAGACCGTATCGCTCGCGAAAACGGTCTCGTTACAGAATGATTTTACTGAATATCGGCAGATTCCCGTCTTCTGCACGAGGTTCTGGGCTTAACATTATGAAGTGAGTACTCAAGCGCAAGCCGTGAAAACATTCCAATTGCTCCAAACAGTGGGTTCCTTTGTGGTCATTCTGGTCATGATAATTGTGTGGGGAGTTCCGTTAGCACCTGCTATCATCTACCATGGCTGGGCAGATTCACTGCTTTCCTATGAACATCAATGGGCTCAAGCATTGGTAACCGGACTTGTTTTATCAAGTTCGTTTATTGTCTACACGATTTCTCTTCTGATTTTTTCGTCTCTACTCCAATTCATCCTTCACTTGAGAATCGATGAGAAAACAGTTGTTCCTTTGGCATCTTTCACGACCATACGTTGGGCTTTCTGTGGACAGATTCTCCGCTCGACACAACCCTTTCTTCAACACTTGGTCCCATCGTTTTTGGCTACTGCCTACCTTCGTATTGCTGGTGCGAAAGTTGGCAAGAATACACAGATCAATTCCGTTCGTTTGAACGACCCATTCTTAATTCGCATCGAAGATGATTGTGTAATAGGGGGAGGGGCAATTTTCAACGGCCATTTAGTTGAAAAAGGACAGATGGTTTTTGCCCCAATTCACATGAAAAAGGGTTCACTGGTGGGTGCACGGGCTACGGTCCAACCTGGAGTCGTGATTGAAGAAAATGCAGTCATAGCAACCAATGCGCTCATCCCAAAGTACCGTACTATTCCAGCTGGAGAAGTTTGGGGAGGATTACCTGCAGTCATGATTCGCGACAGTTCTTCTAGAGAGGATTTGTCCCCTTAACATGAAAAGAATTGGTCCCAAACAACAGCAACCTATTCAAACGGATTCCCCCACCTTGTCACATACGCGTAGCGTATACCGAGTGTGATTCCATGGGTGTCGATAAATCTGCATACCGCCAACCAGTAACTCCTCAGGGTTTGAAAGCCATTGAGAAGGGTACACTGACTTGGCTTGATGACGACATGTATAACAACCTCAATACCGGTGTTCTTGAGCAATACTTGGAGGAGAAAAACCTTGAAGAATCTTTTGAAGTATCTCACTGGAGTACTCCGAAAGTCATCTACGGTATTGCGATTGGAGCAATATTCTCTGGAGTCACAGCATACATCGGCCTCAAACTTGGTCTAGCAATATCGGCTGCTTGGTATATCGCCTACCTTTTAGGTATGGCTCTCAAGTGGTCGCCATCTGAAGTGAACATCGCTACATCGGCAACAACTGGCGCAACTCACGCTTCAACAGGTTTCATTTTCACTTTCCCTGCAATTTTCCTTTTGGCTTCTGATTCACGTTATTTCTTAGCAGATGGCCCGCTTATCAGTAATGCTGACACATTTAATCTTGCGTTTGTTGGAATTGTTGCAAGCATGTTTGCCGGTTTTTTGGGGATCATGTATTTCATCATCTTTAGGCGTGTTTGGCTGGTTGAAGACCCTCTTCCGTTGCCTGGTTTTGAAGCGACTCTGAAGATGTTGGATATTGCATCCGATGTCAATACTGGTGCTGTTGAGCATGCTCGTGCTTCCCTGAAAACGATTGGTTGGTGGACGGCAATTACGATGGGTGGATTGTTCCTCGTTGAATATCCATTGATTTGGTTGAACGGCAAGAAAATGGCACTGCTTGATTTCTTAGCCGAATCAGGACACATTGGAGATTACGGTCTTGCGACTTTTTATTCAAACGGCAAGATTCACCAGCCGAGTGGAATTGAAGATGGTGTCTCGCTTAATTACACACATTGGTCTGCCGATACCCAGTGGAATCCGTTTGCTTACACGTATATCGGGGTAGCACTTACACCCTCGATGTTTGCTATTGGCTGGTTCATGAAAACCCGTGTAGCATTCCTTGTCAACCTTGGAACACTCGTTGGTTGGTTCTTCTTGGTGCCACTTGTTGTTTACTTCAATTTCCCAATTTACGATGCATCACAGCAAGCGAATATTCCAATCCAGCAATACGCTGCTGGTGGTTCAGCATCACTGCAGATGATTGCCTTCTCAAAGACAGTCCGTACCATTGCTATTGGTTCCATTGTTGGAGGCGGAATGTTTGGTCTGGCAAAAATGTGGAAAACCTTCGTCAATATCTTTGCTGATATCGGCTCAGCGTTCAAAGGCGATGGAAGTCAAGAATACATGGAAGGAAAAGGATGGTATGAATGGCCACTCAAACATATTCCTATCTTCATGGGAATCACATTCCTCGCCATGATCGGAATTTTCACAGTTGGTGGATTTTCAGTTCTCGCTTCATTGGTATTTGCTACCGTTCTTATCTTTACCACATTTTTACTCGGTGCGATTGCGGTCCGAGTTATGGGTGAAACTGGGATAGAGCCCGTTTCCGGGACCTCATTCATCGTTCTTCTTATGCTGCTCGGTGTATTCTTGAATGCTCAGGACCTCCTACAATTGAGCACCCAAGATGCGGTTCTTCTCGGTCTGGTTGGAACAACCGTGTTTGGTTCTGCGATTTCTATGTCGGGAACCGTCATTGGAGACTACAAGAACAGCCTTTACATTGGTAACCGTCCTTATCACATCTCGAAAGGAAATATCATGGGTGTGATTCCTGGTGCAATTATTGGTGCCGGTGTTGCTATCTTCCTTTCAAAGCAACTCGCTGATGGAACCATCGATTTGATGGCACCTCAAGCCAATGCTTTTGCGACATTCTCTGTTATTTTCGCTGAACGCCAAGGTGATTTGAATCTCCTTGCGCTCGGATTCCTTCTTGGAATGTTCGTCGAATGGGGTACTGGTATGGGTACCTCGTTCGGACTCGGAATGTATCTGGACATCCCTCACACATTACCAATGCTCATTGGAGGTTATTCACGTGATAAATGGGAAGACAAGAAACTTCGTCCTAAGATTGAGGCGATCAAAGAAAAAGAAGGTGCAACGGTTGCTGAAAAGCAGCGTGCACTGATTCTGTTGAGTACGTTCATGGTTGCTGCGGGTCTACTAACTGGCGAAGCTTTCTTTGGCACAGAATCGAGCATCCTTTCGTTCCTCGACACATTGGTTCCTAACCCTGACAGCACAACATGGTATGTCGGACGCATGTTTGGATTCATTGGTCTTAATGTTCTGATTGGTGGTGGAATCTATTTGTTGTTCAAGCGAGCAGGTGTTATCGGCGGCGACAGCGTAGATGCAGTGCTTGAAAACTGAGCGTGAAGAACATGTCACAATCACCCAAGGCTCCGCTTTGGGTCTGGGGATTACTCGTAGCAGCAGTTTGTGGTGTCTCAAGTGCTGGAGCATTGTTTCAGCATGTTGATTCCGTGCCTCCACTTCTTCGTGCCTCGTGGAGACTGCAACTCACTTCTTTGGTACTCGCACCGTTTTTCATCTACCAATGGTGGCAACAAAACGATTCTGTAAAATCACGAATGTTTGAACAAAAAACCCTTATCATTCTCTCTCTGAGTGGTTGTGCTTTGGCACTTCACTTTGGCTCATGGGTGGCCAGTTTAGACGCAACTTCCCTTACCCACTCACTGTTGTTTGTAACCGCCCATCCACTTATCATCATAGTTGGAATGGGATTTTTGGGAACTTTTTTCATCGGGCATCGTCTTCCAAACCGCCGAGAAATATTAGGCGCCATCGTCGGATTTTCTGGCGCCGCACTTACCTTACTTGACCAAGGACATCAGCAAGGTGGCCATACCGTGACTCTTTGGGGCGATGCTCTCGCCTTTTTCGGTGCAGTCTTTGTCGTCGGTTACATCATCAGCGGACGAATACTTCGAGAGTGGATGCCAATTTTTCTTTACGCATTCCCTGTCACGCTCCTTGCCTCGATTTTACTTGTTCCTGCATCTTGGATAATGGAGCCTGAATTCGCTTCTTTTGGAGTCATGGGTTGGATTGAGGCTGAATACTTTCCTTGGTTTTTGGCGCTTGCACTGATTGCAGGTCTTCTGGGTCATACGGGACTCAATACATGCTTGCGATACATATCTCCCCTCACCATTTCGACGAGTGTCACGCTTGAACCATTGATCGGTTCGTTTATCGGTTGGGCCTTTTTTGATTCAGGTGTTCCAGGTCAATGGACGTGGGTCGGTGGCCCAATTCTCATACTCGGAGTGGTGTTGGTGATTTTAGGTGGTCGTGATATGGACAATACGAACAATCAAACCCATTCGGCAACCGGAGAGAACTGAGGCGATATGATGTCAGCAGCAAATGACCAAGGTTGGATTTTACTCACCAATGATGACGGTATTGAGGCACCAGGCTTCCGCCTCCTTGTCCAAGCACTCAACAAAGCTGGTCACAATGTCGTTGCCTTTGCTCCACACGAAAACAATTCTGCTGCGGGAATGCGCATCAATCTCGGCACGCCGATGGAATTACGGAATAGGGATGACCTTCTTTCTCAATGGGATTTGAACGGTGGCAAGGACAAAACACTTCTGTTCGAGTTAGAAGGTACGCCATGCGATACGATGATTGTTGCTTTGGATGGAGGATTAGAACATGCTGTTCCGGGGATTCACCCTCGTCTTGTCGTTTCTGGCGTCAATCTCGGACCAAACATGTCGCAAGATTCGTATCACAGCGGGACGATGGGTGCTGCTCGAGAAGCAGGCTTGTATGGCATGCCTGCAATTGCATCTTCGTTCACCTCGTTTGAAACAGAAGGAATGGAAAGTGCGGTTGAAGCGACCGTCCAACTCATCGAAGTGGCACTTGGAGTCCTTCCAGTTATCCCAGTCAACCTTCGCCGTCCTCAAGTTGACTTGTCTGCAACACATCTCACACGTTGGCCTGAGATCCCCGAACATCCAGCGTGGGAAAGTGACCCGAAATCTGCCTTACGCACCGCTTTTCAACAGGGAGAACTTATGCTCAATCTCAATGTCCCTCCTGGATGGAATGGTGAAGTTTCTACAACCCGACTGGGCATGCGATGGTATAGAGATGCAGTATCTTTCAGTTCTATAGAGTCGGACGAAGCGGCGACTTTTACCATTGGTGCTGCATCCATTGATCACTCAGCTGTTGCTCAAAGTGATTGCGATACCGTGGCGAAAGGAACAGCAAGTGTTTCCTGCTTGCCGGTATGGCCGCAAACACACCCGCTCGCTCTTGACGACAAACTGCTCACGTGGGCGCTCGAATCTTGCGAAGGTGGCCACCCTGCTTGGCTCTATGACTGATTGATATTCAGCGGCATTCCTTGATCGAGTAAAAAGTGACAGACTGCAATGGCCATATGGCCTTGGAGCCATTCGCTGCCAAGAGATCGAGCGATGAGTTCACCTGAAAGCTCCTCATTCAACGGTTTGTCATCACTGAGCACAAAGCCAATATCCATTCCTGAAATCGTAAAGTTTCCATGTTCACCTTCATACATCGAATGAGGATTTCCGTTCATAGGGAGTTTCTCATCGCCCATCCACAATCTTGGAGCATTCGCATCAAGGCAAACCACGTTTGCCTCACTCCATTCTGAAAGAGTGTGTTGAATGTCTCCCCCGCTATCGAAAATACCTGCGGAACGTTCAATCCAATGTCCACGTGCAGGAGTAGGCTCCTTTAGCACTTTACCGATTTGTCCAGCAACTGCCCTCTCCTCGGCATGAACTCCTTTCAGTAAGGAGCCTACAAATTTGATTCTCCGTGCAGGCCCAGGTCCTCCCATCAAGTGCAGGATGACTTCTGTATCGTGTCGAATACCGTGACTGGTCAGTAAACCCGCCATCAAGGCTCGGACGAGGACATCCATGCGTCCAGCTCCACCTGCCATGTCATTGAGGGGTAGTTTTCCCTCCGACATTGCTCGGTTTCCAAGAATGGCAAACCGGCGCATAGCAAACCCTCAGATTCCTCTTTCGACAAAAGTACGAATTGCTTCACACATTTTTGGAGTATCTTCCAAAACAAAGTGGCTACCCAGTGAATCCACTAAGTAACCTCTCGGCTTACTCGAATCGCCGAGGTCTTCAAGCCGGTTAGCGACAACTGCCGTCATTCCTGCCTTTTCGATTTGAGCAGTTGCTCGATAAATCAAGTCTTTTTGTTTAATACCAGATTCGAGTTTGAATCCAATTCGCACTGCATCCTTGCATGCCGCACGAATGGCCTCAATATGCTTCTCACCTTCGATAAGCTCGATATTGAGAGTACCTTGCTGACTGGCAATTTTACCTTCAGCAGGCTTCGCCACAAGATAATCTAAAACAGCAGCAGTGTGAATCCATGCTTGGATTGTGTCTTTTGACAAGACCTGAAGTTCTTTGAGCATTGCATTGGGTTCAGTCGCTTCAAGTATCAATGGAAGCCATTGTGGAGCTGAAACTGTAGTAACTCCTGCTACGCATGTAACATCATGGCCGTGGCGAAACAAATCATCTGCGATAGCAAATCCAGTTGCTCCTGAACTGGTGTTTTGCACATAGCGAATATCATCTATTGCAGAACGAGTCGCTCCTAAGGTGATGACGACTTCCTTGCGATTCTTCTTTCCACGATTCATATGGTGGGCAAATCGAGCTACAATTTCTTCATGGTGAGGTGTTTTTCTCTTTCCTTCCTGCTCTTCTCCCCAAACAACATGGATGCCATGTTGACGAACTTCTTGCACGATATCATCGGTGACAGGGTCATTGGCTAAGTCCAAATGCATACTTGGAATCATCATAACCGGACAGTCTCGACTGCGTGCGACACTGAGGGCCATCATGAGTGGACCATGTTGCAATCCGTGAACATAACTGGCCATTGTGTCACGAGTCGCAGGTGCAACAAGAATACCGTCAACTTGATCGAGAACTTCCATATTCCCATCCCAATCTGTAATCACTTCACCTTGAGTAGCCCATTCAACGGCGAGCGGCGTAATGATTCGCTGTGCTGAATGGGTGAGTGCAACACGAACGTTGGCGCCATGGCGTCGTAATTCACGGGCTAAGCGGACAGTGTCAACCGCAGCAATACCGCCCGAAACGCCGAGTAATATTGTCTGTCCAGCAAGGCTCTGGCCCCGCCGTTCGACATCGGTGTCTCGAATCGCCATGTGCAATGGGAGAATGGTCACCATCATGACTTCTTCCATTGGCCCTATCGCTGGCTGCAATTGAGCAATCCTTCAAACACCATGAACAGTAGCGAACACCATGGCAGGCCGAGCAGACGAGTTGGTCGTTGCAGGTATGAAACCCAGTTCAGTGACCAACAACTCCAACGCTTTCCTCCGATTGCATCGTGGAATCACCTTCATCCTTCTTGTTGACAGTTTCATCGTGTTGCTGATTATTTCAGAACTAGCAGGGCAATTATTCGCACCTACACTGCAGAACACAATTTTTAGCATCTCTGCAGTCATTCTGTTGGTGAATTTCCTCGCTTATCGAAACCGAAGTCCGTTGGTTTATTGGGTCGGCGGAGTAATTATTGGATTAGCAGGGGCTGTTTTCGCAATATTGGCCCTTGCTTATCTGTTGAACGGAGGTTTTCTTTTCGGATTTTTACTCATTTGGGCTATGTTTGGTTCTGGGCGTCGTGCTCTTTCACACTTTCACCCCGGATACAAAAACGCCTACATGGGCAAAGACGATTCAATCCCTGCCCTTGAACTTGAACCTGGTGAAATGCTTGCTGCATGCCCTCACTGTATGGCAGTTTTGGCCATTCGCCCCGATTTACTCAACCCGAAAGATAACTGCCCTTACTGTAAATTACCATTGGTGAGTAAAGAACTCGCTTCAAGATTTGAAGAAGAATGAGGCTTTTTGGGATTGAGAGGCCTTCTGTGGACCTTTTGAGAGATTAAAATCTGACTCATCTTCACATTCCAAATGATGATGGGTCCATATCCATGTCTCCATCTTTCATCATCTTGCGCATTTGCTTGTTGAGTTTTCTGTTCCCACCCATTCCCTTCATCATCTTTCGAGAACGATTCCATTGTGCGATAAGTTCACGGACATCTTTCTCACGAACTCCGGCGCCACGGGCAACCCGACGTATACGGTCAGCCTTGATCTTTGCAGGTTCATTCTTCTCCCATGCAGTCATACTGTCCATAATTGTCCGATAGCGGTCAAGGTTACCTTGCATGGCTTCTTTTTGTCCCTTTGACATTGCACCCATTCCACCAAGCATGTTTCCTGGTAAAAACGACATTAACTTGTCAATGGTTCCTACTTTTGACATCATTTCCATTTGTTTGTACATGTCATTGAGTGTGAATCGCCCACTCATCAAGCGTTGAGTAAGTCGCATGGCTTCTTCTTCATCCATGTCTTCTGGAGCCAAATCAATGAGTCCCTGGATGTCGCCCATTCCAAGAAGTCTTGAGATGAATCTGTCCGATTCAAATTTTTCTAAGTCAGGAACATTTTCTCCAGTACCAATGTGGACAATCGGGGCACCGGTTGCTGCAACGGCGGACAGAGCACCACCACCTCGAGCAGTTCCGTCGAGTTTTGTAATCACGATACCAGTTACGCCGGCAAGAGAGTGGAATGATGCCGCTACAGGTCCGGCTGCTTGTCCGACTTGTGCATCGATGACCAACCAGCGTTCGCTTGCTCGAGTAATGGAAGAGATTTGTTCAAGTTCGTCGACCAATTCTTGATCGAGTTGGTGTCGACCAGCAGTATCGACAATGACCAAATCAGCGGCTGCACATGCTGCTAATCCATTTCGAACAATAGTAGGTGCATCTTTCGTGTCGGGTTCACCATAGACCTGAACAGTAGAGTCTTCCAGAAGTTGTGTGAGTTGAGCATAAGCACCAGGTCGGTGGACGTCAGCCTCAATTACCGCTACACGCAAACCGTGCTTT
>MDTC01080925.1_pt1 | contig 17756 bp, 17 predicted proteins | sample 811181 | NCBI WGS metagenome assembly MDTC01 (sample SAMN05326644, study PRJNA326480) | marine metagenome | isolation source: seawater | place: Pacific Ocean: North | collected 2011 | reverse complement strand
TAAAACCTTTTGTTGAAAAATTATTTGCATAACATTTATCTGACGTAACACATACAACTGATTTTAAACTTTCGAGATTTTTAGATATATCAATAAGATTAAGTGTGCCAACAGAATTAATATTTATTGTTGAAACAGGATCTAAGTATGATTGAAAAATTATTGGTTGAGCAGCTAGATGAAAAATAATTTGAGGTTTAAATGCTTTAATTATTTTATTGAGTTTTTTATAGTTTCTTATGTCTGTATATTTCAAGCTAATTTCATTAGCAATATTGAGTTGATTAAAAAGATTTTGATTTTTGTTTGGTTTATATCCAATACCTAAAATTTTAGAATTAAAATTTCTCAAAATTTGACATAGCCATGCACCTTTAAATCCTGTTACACCAGTAATAACTATTTTTTTATTTTTATAAAATTTCTCTAATTCAACCATCTCAATTTTTTACTATTATTTTTAATAAATATTCTAATGTTATTTTTATCTCTAACTGTATCCATGCATTGCCAAAATCCTGTATGTTTGTAGCCATATAACTGTTTCTTTTTTGCAAGCGATGAAAGAGGTTCTCTCTCAAATACAGTTTTTTTATCTTTGATATATTTAAATATGGACTTACTCAAAACAAAAAACCCTCCATTAATCCACCCAACTCCACTTTGTGGTTTTTCAGCAAAAACATTTATTCTTTGACTTTTAAATTTTAATTCACCAAACCTTACAGGTGGATGGACAGCTGTCAAAGTTGCAATGCATCTTTTTGTTTTATGAAATTTGAGCAGTTTATATATATTTACATCACATATTCCATCACCATAAGTCATAAAAAAATGTTTATCTTTGATATATTTTTTTAATAATAATATTCTGCCACCAGTTTGGGTATTTAGTCCAGTATTAATTACTTTTACATTAAATTCTTTAGAATTATTAAAATATGTTTTTATCATTTTGTGTTTATATCCGGCAGCTAAAATAAAATCATTATATCCATAACTTTTAAAGATTCTCATGATATGCCATAAAATAGGCTTACTATCTATTTTTATCATAGGTTTAGGTTTATATTTAGTTTCGTGACCTATACGAGTACCCAAACCACCACACAATATTACTACTTTTGTCATATTATCACATGCATTAATGTCTGATTAAATTATAAAATTAAAAAATTCAAATAAATATGGATTTAACTTATATCTCAAATTTCCAAAAAAATAACTTTTGTTTTCTATTTCATAAACTTTTTTTAACTTGTTTGTATTTAAATTATAAATTAAAGCAATTCTATTGCTAACACCATCTCCTTGATAAGAGTGCCAGGATATAAATTCTTTTCTTGAAAAAAAAACAGCCCTATTCTGTTTCCACTCAATTGTAACTTTATTTTTACCAAATCTATTTTCATAAAAGGATGTTCCACAATTTGTCTTAGGGTTTATATAGATAACACCACTTAATAATTTATTAGGCGTATCATCATGTATTGGATATTTGTAATCTGCACCTGTTTCTGTAAGCACTAAATCTGTGTAATCATATATCTTAGACTTTTGAAAATCGAGTTTTTGTAAAATATTAAAAACTTTCTCATGATATTTTGAATGAATTTTATAGATAAAATCTTTACTTAAAGATTCATTTTCAATTAGATCGTTTTTAAAAATAGAATTATGATGAACTTTAATTTCATTTTTTTTTATTTTTTTAAGATAAATTTTTGAAAGACTATTAAAATCATCTTCATCAAAAAAATTATCTATCACGATTATTTTGTTATTATTTATAATCATTTGCTATCTTAAAATTAGACCTACTATTATTATATTAAATTAGTTTTAAAATTGTTTCATTTATTAATGTATCATTATCAAGATTACCTATTATTGGCGCTCCAAGTGATTTTAGGTTTATATATCTTGGATATTTAGCAACTCTTTTTTTATCTAAATATAAATATTTATATATATTTTGATGAAGAATTTTTTTATTTAACTTATTTGAATTTATTTTTGTAGGAAGATTTAAGCTTGTAAGAAATTCTTTAGTTATATTATATAACTTACCTTCCTTTTGATTTGAGTAATATAATTCACTTAAAATTCCTAATCCAACAGCTTCTCCATGTCTATAAAAATCCTTTTCAAAATTGTCTGTTGACATTTCAATTGCATGAGCAAAAGTATGACCAAGATTTAACATTAATCTTTGATCAGTTTCAAAAACATCGTTGATAAAAAAAGAAATTTTTATTTTTAATGTTTCGAGACATATTTTAGATAAAACTTTTTCATTTCTAATTAAAATATTTTGTTTGTTCTTGAGTAAATACTTAAGAAATGTTTTTTTTTTAGTTATAAGTGCACATTTTAAAATTTCAGGAAAACCAGCTAAGTATTCCCTCTCAGGTAATTTCTTTATCAAACTTGATGATATATATACTGAATTTGGATGATAATAGGTTCCTAGTGAGTTGATAATATTTTTATAATTAATGGCATTTTTTCCTCCTATACAGCTATCAATAATTGATGTCATAGTAGTTGGTATATTTAAATATAAAATTCCTCTTAAGTATAAGGATGCAGCTAAACCAGATACATCTCCTAATACACCTCCACCAATACAAATTAAAACAGATTTTTTTGTGAATCTATTTTGCATGAAAATATCTATAATTTTAAATAATAATTTTTCATTCTTTTTTAATTTATTTCCCTCTGCTTGTGCAGCAATAACTTTTGATCCTTTTATTTTTAGTCCTGATAAAATATTTTTAATAAAATTAGTTTCTACTTTTTTATCAAAGATAAGAAGAATTTTTCTGTCACTGTTAAGTTTTTCAATGTCTTTTAAAATATGCTTTAATATATCTTTATCAAAATAAACAAATTTAGATGATTTATTAATTTGGTAATTAATTTTCATAATATAATTTAAGGAATTTATCATTTAAAATCTGTTTTTTTGCTTTTAAATAATCTTCCATTATATCTATCGAAAAACTATCACCATTTAGATTTGTAGTTTTTATTTTTATTCCTATTTCTAAGGCTCTCAATAATTCTACATCTTCTATTTTTTCAAGAGGTGTTTTCTTATGTAAGGAAAATTTTTTTAATATTTCTGGTTTAAATGAAATTATAGATAAATGTTTTTTCAGATAATTATTCTTACCTTTAAATTCAAAAGGAATTTGAGCTCTTGATAAATATAAGACCTCATTTTTTAAATTAGTTATTACTTTTACTATATTTTGATTTGTAAGTGATTTAGTTTTTAATGTTGGTAAAATAATTCCAAAATCTAGATTTTTTGAATGAAATTTAATAACACTATCTATATGAAGTGGACTAATAAGTGGCTCATCACCTTGTATATCGACTACAAGATCATACTTTTTTTTTAATTTATGATATCCTTCACAAATTCTCTCGGTACCATTTGTGTGATTACTAGATGTTAATATTGCCTTAGCATTAAAATGTTTAGCTACTTTTAATATTTTTTTGTCATCACAACATATAATCACATCATCAAGTAACTTTGATAATTTTGCTCTTCTATAAGTATGAATTATTAGTGGTAAATTGTTAATATCCAATAATGCCTTTTGAGGTAATCTTTGCGAACCTAGTCTTGTAGGTATAAGACCTACTGCTCTTATTTTTTTCATGAGCTTAACCATCCTCCATCTATATTAATATCCTCTCCATTAATATAGCTAGCTTTATCAGATAGTAAAAATATAACCAAGTTTGCAACTTCATGAGGTTCGCCCCATCTATTCGATGGAGACCTACTTAAAGTCCAATTATATAATTTTTTTTTTTTTCTTAAAATCTTTATAATATGATGTTTTTATAAAACCTGGGTTAACAGTATTAATTCTTATACCTTTAGAACCATATTCAGAATTTAGAGATTTTCCTAATCCTAAAAGTGCACTTTTTGAACTAGCATATCCAGATAATTCTTTGAAACCATTTTTACCAACAATTGATCCAATATTTACAATTGATAAATTATTTTTATTTTTTTTAAACTCTTTTAAATAGTATTGAATTAAAAAAAAAACTAAAAAAAAATTATTCTCAAAGACCTGATTTAAATTCTGCTTTGAGATTTCTAAAAATTTTTTTCTAAATCTTATTCCTGCGTTATTTACTATACCATCTATAAATTTATTATTTTTTTTTGAATCCTTAAAAATTTCTTTTAATATTTTGGTATTAGAAGAATTTCCAATATAAGTTTTTAATTTTTTTTCATTTTCGAACTTTTTTAAATCTTTTTTTGATCTAGTAATTCCATACACAAATGCACCTTCTTTTAAGGCAATTTTACAAACTGACTCACCTATTCCTTTTCCTATTCCTGTTATTAAAATTGTTTTATTTTTTAAAATCATTTGAAAGTAATTTTTTCCAATAAATTAAATCTTTATTTACTCGAAAAGGTTTTAATTGCTCAAGTTTATAATCTAAATTGTGTTGTTTTTTTGATAAATTTTTTTTAAGGCTTTTTAGATCAAAAACGTATTTCACTTTTGTGATGTTCATGAATAATGGGCTCATATTAGGCATATTATCATTTAAAAAAACAATGATATCTTTTTTATTAAATAAATACTCAATTACAGATGTAGACATATGTGGAATGATAACTTTGCTTACATTAAAGTTTTTTAAATCATTTTTTGATTTTAAAAGTTTGTAATTTTGGTCAATATTTTTTGTGTTTGCAGGATGTGATAAATATAAAAAATTATTTTTTTTCAAGGAAGTTATTTTTGATAATAAAGATTTAATCATAAAATTTTCACTATCTAAATAATCTCCAATTATAAGAATTTTTTTTTTATTTTTAGTATTAAATTTAATTGTAAAATTGTTATATCTGAGTGCCTCTAATTTAATTTTATTCTGAGTGTCATAATCTTTCTTATAAATATTTTGAGAATACTTATTTACAAAACTAATATTATTTGGCGAATAGTTTTTTAAATTAACTATTTTTGAATTAAAAAATCTTAAGTCCCAAAATCTTATTGGGGTATGAGAAATACCAAATAATTTTTTTTTTGAAAATTTTTTTTTATAAAAAAAACATAAACATCTTTCCCATGGTTGGTTTTCAAATAAATAAAATAAATTTTTGTGTTTAAAAATTTTTTTTGAAATAATTTTTTTAATAAGATAATAATAATATAAGTTTTTAAATAAATTTATTGATTTAAAAGAGTCATCCCAATATGGTTTTAAAATTGGCCAATAACTAATTGAATTATTTACAAAAATCTGATTTGCTAAAACTTCAACTTTATTATTTAGTAGATTAATTTTTAAATAAGAAAAAATAATTTTTAAAAGTATAAAAATATCAAACTCATAATCCAAAAATTTAAGATTTTTATTTTTAATCTTTCTTATATTGGTAAAATTTTTTGAAGGAATGAATATTTGAACAATTTCTTTCTTATTTATTCTATCAAACAAATTTGACCAATAAATACTTTTTTTAAGATTATTATCCTTATTTTCAAAGTATGAAAAAAAAATATTATTTTGTAAAAACTTATTTTTTTTAAAATTGACTCTATTAAATATAAAAAATAAAATTCTTTTAAAATTTTTTAATTCAAAATTTGATATTTTTTTTTTTTTGATTTTTGATAATTTTATCTTTAAATAAATTTTTTTTTTTAAACAATAATTTTCAAAAAATTCGATTAGTTTTTTATTAGAAGTATATAATGTAATATTACTAAAATTTTTTTTATTAATTAAAAGTTCTAAAGCTAATACTTTTATAATATCAAAAAAATTTTTTTTATAAAAATTTTTTTCTACAAAAAAAGATAATTGCCAGTAACTAAAGTTTTTTTCTAAATTATAAAAATCTATAATATTAGAGTTATTAATCTTGGAATTCCCAAACTTCCCGAATAAATCCAATATATTATTTTTGATTTTTATAGAATTGTCATCAATAAAATTAATTATCGAATTAAAATCTTCTGATCTTTTGTTCCATAAAAAAACATTCTTGTTATTTTTGGGTAGATTGTTTTGGTCCCAAATTATGATTTCATTAAGTTTTTTGGTCATTTGTTTTTACAAAATTGTTTAATTTTTTAATTTTTTTTTTAATAATTTTTAATTCCTCAGCTTTAAAAAAATTTTTGTTTGGTAAACAAATATTTTTAATTTGAGCTTTTGAGTATGATCCAAATAAGATAATATCTATGAATTTATTTTGCCTTAAAAAATAGTAAGATGACAAAAAAAGATTTTTTTTTATTTTAAAGTTTTTTTGTAATTCTAAAATTTTATTTTTTTTTAAATTAAAATTTTTTCCACTAAAATACTCAAATCTAAAATCTTTCTCAGAAAATCTTAGGTTTTGAGAGAAATTATTTGTCAACAATCCTGAGTTAAAAGGAGATCTTGTAATAACTATTTTTTCATTTTTTTTAGCTAGTTTAATGTATTTTTCATCATCTATATTTAAGAGATTATACATAAATGAGAAAAATTTTATGTCTTCATTTTTATAGACCAAATTATTTAATTTATCATTTCCAACAATTATACCAAAATTTTTTACAATACCTTTTTTTCTTAACTTATAAAAAAAATTTAATAAGTCATTCTCAATAATTTCTTTATAAGACGGTTTGTTCAAAAAAAAAGTATCCAAACTTTCTGTTTTCAAATTTTTTAATGAATGATTTATTTTTTTTTTTAAATAGGGCTGTGAAAAATCCCTTATTCCATTTGATTTAAAACCAGCCTTTGTAAAAATATGAATTTTTTTTTTTAAATCTTTGTTTAATTTTCCTAAAATCTTCTCAGTTTCTCCATAATTATGTGCAGTGTCAAAATATTTGATACCTTTTTTAATAGCATATTTAATTAAACTATTAATATTTTTAACTGTAAACTTTTTTTCGTTGTATAGGTTGTTATTTAATTGTGATAAACCTAAGCCTATTTGAGAAATTTCTTTTTTATCATTTTTCATTTTAAAAAATAAATAAAATGTTTAAATAAAACTTTATATATTTGGATCAAATTCCTCGTGTTGAGCTTCTCTAGTAACCTTTACACATGTTCTACACATTGAATTTTTATACCATTGTCCTTTTGAATGTATCTCTCTTAATTTATTCATTTTTTCTGAATTCCAAGCTTTTTTAATACTGTCTCCTTTGCTTAAATCCCCAATATAAAAATCTTTATTGTGCTCTCTAACAGGTTTCAAACAAGGTGCAATTTTTCCATTCTCCTCAATAGTTGGTGTTTCCCAGGGTGCAAAACAATAAAATGGCTTTTGATTTTTATATTTTTCTTCTAGTTCTTTTTCAGAAAGAAAATTATCAGGATCATCTTGCATTTTTTCAAATGGAGTTAAATCCATACATCTTTGAAAAGTAATTGTATTTATTCCCTCAAATTCTTTCCAAAAGTTATAAAAATCTTTCTTTTCGTGAAAATTATCTTTTTGCTCAACAAAGCTTACTCTTACTCTTAAATAATTAGCTTTATAATCTTTTTTTAATTTTAAAAAAGTTTTAACATTTTTAATTAATTTTTCATACTTTCCACCAACTCTTATTTTTTCATAAGTTTCTTTTGAAAATGCATCAATTGATATATTCAATTTTTTTAGTCCACCTTCAATTAATTTTATACCATTTTTTTCTGAAAGCATTTGACCATTAGTGTGTAACCATGTGTCAAATATCCCAGCATCTGTTGATTCTTTTAACATTTCAAAAAGTTTTGGGTTCATCATTGACTCGGCTTCATGATCTAATTGAATTGCTGGCATTTTATTTTGCTTACATTCTTCTATTATTTTATTCCATAATTGATCATCCATATGACGGCTCTCCCTCTCACCACTATTTACAGTTCTTGGGCAAAAAGGACATTTTAAATTACAATAGTATGTTGGTTCCATTTCAATATTCATTGGGAATTCAGTCAATACTTTTCCCTCACTTATTTTTGACCATTTATCCCTATACGATTTATATTTATTAGAATTATAAATTGGATGTTGTTTCCATGAAGGGTCAACTTCATACTCTTTAATGTTACTATCCCAATATAGATCTACTTGACTCATTATTTTTAAATAAAATCTTTAATTTTTAATTGTGTATCAGCTTTTATTTTATTTCTTGACTTTTTTCCAATGATTTTAACCCAATTCAATGGTGATAATCCGTTACCAGGTCTTTTAGTGGTAATATTTGATTTGGAAAATTTTTCACCTTTTTTAATATCAATTTTTGCAACAATGCTCCTTCTTGCGTATTTTCTCGGCGTAATTTCTGATTTAATAAAATTTTTTGATCTAGATGAACCAATATAGACATTTATCTTATTTATTTGATCAATTATTAAGCGTGCATCTTTTAAATCCATGGAATGGTAATGATCATTTCCAGATTTTTTTTTGTTGAATGTAAAATGTTTTTCTATAACTCTAGCACCCAATTGATATGCAATTGAACATGGTGAAATGTCTCTTGTTGGAAGTGTATGATCTGAATATCCAATTATATTATTAGGAAACTTTTTTTTCAAATGATCAATCATTTTTAAATTAGCATTAAAATCTTTAGTAGGATAATTTAATATGCAATGCATAATAATGATATCTTTTGATCCAAATTTTTTTAATATTCTGATTGCATTTTTTATTTCATTCAAATTTGATGCACCTGTGGAAATTAAAACTTTTTTTTTTGTTAATCCAACAGCTTTAAGTAAGGGGTAATTATTAATATCCGCTGAAGCTATTTTAATTGCTGGCATCAAATTTTTTAACCAAGATATAGATTCTAAATCAAAGGGTGTTGATAAAAAGTCTATGTTAATTTTCTTGCAATATTTATGAAGTTCAAAATAATCTTTTTTATTAAACTTATCATATTTCTTAAATAACTTGAATTGAGAATTTGTTTTTTCTTTTTTTATATCCCAATATGCAGGAGAATTTTTAATCACCAAATTTTCAGCTTTGTAAGTTTGAAACTTTACCGCATCCAAACCAATTAATTTTGCTTGTTTTATCATTTTTTTAGCTTTAACCATCGATCCTTCATGATTAACACCTATCTCAGCAATAAAATAAGGTTTGCTATTATGATTAATTAACTTTTTTCCGATTTTAATTGAGTTGATCATTTAAAATTATGCTTCTTTTTTAATTTGCGATCATGCAAGTCATGTTTTTTTTTATTTTTAGTCATATTGTTTGTATGCATTCTGTATCGATATAAAGGAAGTTCGATTCTTTTTATTTTGTATTTTTTTAAAAATCTTATCCTTAAATCTCTTTCCTCATTTATTAAAAAATCTTCGTCATACATTCCGATTTCAACTAGTTGTGTTGTTCTAAACATTATTCCACAGGCTATTGGATCAATTTCACAATTTTTCCTTTCAATTATTTTTTCTTTATCATTCACAAGGAAGTAATCGCATGCTATGGCATCAAAATCCAAATTTTGCTCAAGAAACATGAATAGAGTATTTAAATAATTTTCGTTAACGTAATCATCTGAGTCTACTCTTACAATATAAGGAGCTTTTGCCTTTTTAATCCCCACATTTAGAGAATATGGTAAACCAAAATTTTTTTTATTATTTATTAATACAATTTCATCCTCAAATAATTTTAATCCATGCCTTGTCTTATCTTTGCTTCCATCATTAATTACAATTATTTCAAATTTTTCTTTTAAATTCTGGTTCATTAAAGATCTAAGACATCTACCAATATATTTTTCTTGATTAAAAACTGGGACAATTACTGATATTAAAGGTCTATTTTTTGCCATTTTAATCTAAGATCTTTTTTATTGATAAATAAATATTTGTTATATTTTTGTTTGTCATAAAACAATTAATTGGTATCGAAAGATGTTTCTCCAAAATCTTTCTAGATTCATTAAATTTTAAATCTTTTCTTTTATTACCTAACTTTATATGTTCCCAATCTCCAGCAAAATGCCATGTTGTTGCCTCAGGTAAAATTTTTGTTCCTAATCCTCTTTTTACAAGCTCATTTCTACATTTTATAGCTTTTTCTTTTGAATGAAATTTAATAACCAAAGCATCAAATGTTTGAAAGCAATTATTGGGTGATTTTCTTAAAAATACTCCTTTGAGATTTTTGATTTCACTCCAAATTTTTTTACTATTTTTTCTTTGTAATGAAATAATTTTTGACAATTTTTTTAATTGCGCAATTCCTATTGCTGCTTGTATCTCAGTAAATCTATAATTAAATCCTGAAGAATTTCTCGTATCTTCCCACCTTGGCACTTTAGGATTATTTTCATGTCCATGATCATGCCATGCTTTAGCTTTTAAAAAATCTTTTTTATTTTTAAAAACAATCATTCCACCTTCACCTGTTGTAATTGCTTTAGCATAATCAAAACTAAAGGTCCCTATCTGTCCATGAGTTCCTAGATATTTATTATTATATTTACCACCTAAGCCCCATGCGGTGTCTTCGATTAAAGTAATTGATTTTTTTCTACAAATTTTTTTAATACGATTTAAATTTCCAGATGTTCCAAGCATATGAACTAAAATTACTGCTTTAGTTTTTTTGGTAATTTTTTTTTCCAAATCATCTGGACTCATATTAAGAGTCTCATCGATCTCACAACAAATTGGCTTAGCTCCTGACTCAATAATAGCTTCTACTGTAGCAACAAATGTAAAGGCTTGAGTGATAATCTCATCATTTGCCTTTAAATTTAATGTAGATAGAGCGACTCTTAGAGCTGCTGTACCACTTGTTACGGCAAGTGCGTATTTTGAATTAATCTTTTTACAAAATAATTTTTCAAAGTCATTTGTTTTGAAAATACCATTTCTTATTTTATCAAAACCTTGTCTAAAAAATACCGATCCATTTTCAAATATTTTATTAATTTCTCTTAATTCATCTTTTTTATTAATTAATTCATATCCAGGCATTAAAATTACCTTTTTTTGATTTGTTCAAAAAGTTTTTTTTCATATTTTTTTTTTTTGTTCATATTAACTTTTGCTTTTTTTGTAATGTACTGAAATGTTACGCCTCTTCTAGAATTATTGCTTTTATTTTCTTTACTACCATGCACAATTAATGAGTGATGAATGAGAGCATCTCCCATTTTTAAGCTAGGATATAACTTTAAAAATTTTTTTAGAAATTTCCTATCTTTAATTGTTTGAGATGTTCCTTTCATATATGATTTTTTGTGTTTAAAAATTCCAAAATTATGTGATGAGTTATAATAATGTATTCCACCATTTTTTTTATTACTTTTTGATAATGCTATCCAAATTGTAATGGCATTACTGTCATTTAAATTCCAAAAAAAATTATCTTGATGATCAGGAGCAGCTAAACCTTTTCGCATCGGTTTTGCAAAATATTCGGCTTGTCTTAATTTAAAAGATTTTGTATTTAATAATTTTTTTATAACTTCTGTCATTCTTTTATTTTTAGAAAAATTTCTTATCCAAGCACAATCATCTAATTTATGAAAAGAATTTATCTCTTTGGCCTTTTTTTCATTATTTACAAAATTAATATGTCTATTTTCGTATTTTCTATAATTTTTGTCTAAAAAATTTTTTATTTGTTTTTTAATTTCTTTAACTTGATTAGATTGGATAAATTTTTCAATTTTTATCCAACCATTTTTCTGATAATTATCTATATTCATTTTTAAATTTAATTTTATTAAAAAAATTTTTCCACTTATCCTCTAATGTATTTTGTTTACTGATGCCAAGAGCCTCTTTTTTAAAAAAATTTATTGACTTAATTGTGTTCTTGTCATGCCACCACTTATATGGATTGTTCCAATACAAATTTATATGATCTGCCATTTTTTTTGGATTATCAAATATTATTTTTGACCTTTTCAATGAATTAATTAATTTTTTTGTTTTCTGATCAATTTTATATACCCCTTTCGGGAAAAAAAGTACTGTAGGAATATTAAGACTGATTGCTTCTGAAAAAGTTGTTTCTGGATAAAAGCAAATAATAAACCTAGATTTTTTAAATGAATTAGCAATATTTTTTTCTTTTTCATTATATTTTGAAAATATTTTTTTTACACTCATCATATTTTTATCATCAGCTGGATGAAATTTTATTTTTAGTATTTTTTTGATATCTTCATTTAAATTTCTCTCAAAATCTTTTAAATTATTAAAAGCTATATAATCCGATCCTGTTACTGGTTGAGGTATAGTAAGAGTGTAATTAAAGAATCTATCATATATTACAGTACAATTTTTTCTGTCTAAAAACTCTTGTTCAGAATTTCCCTCTGTGATTAAATTATTTTTATAAATTTGAAATCCAGAAATTTGATAATGTTTTTTATGCATAGGTTTAAACCACTTAATCAAGTAATCACACATATCTTCCTCAAAATTAAAATAAGGATATCTATACGGAAAACTTCCTCCATGCTCCATAATTATAAGTTTTGATCCATTACTAACCTTGTTAGCCAACCAAGTCTTAAAAATTTGATTATACCAATGATTGTTTTGACTAAAGATAAATTTAGGTTTTATATCAAATTTATTTATTTGAGAATTAATTAATTTAAAATCTTCAATTAAAAAAGTCGGAATGTCTTTTTTAAATTTATTAACAAAAAAATTTTCAAAGAAATCTTTTTTGTTTATCTGATAATCAATAAATATATTTTCCCTTAATTGAGTGTTTTTTTTTGATAAACTATAATTAAATTTTAGTTTTGGAATTTTATTACTAAAATATGGAAAAGATTTATTTATTATGTGAATTTTAAAAAAAAATTGTTTAGAGAGAGAATGATCAAAGAAAAAAAAATCAAATTTTTTTTTAAAAATACAAACAAAATTTACTATTAATTCAATCAATTTTTGTTTAAAAGAATTTACAGTTTGATCACCAATAAAATTTTTTTTACCAATCAAACTTCTTTTTGAATTTTTAATTCTTATATTTTTTAATTTTTTGAATAAAAAGATATCTTGAAAAAGACAATGATTCCAATGATCTTGGAACGATCTATTGATTAAATCTTCTGTATCTTTAAAATCATTTTGTTTATTATTGAATTTATAAAAGTTAACATTATATCTTTTTTTATTATTTAAATTACTTATAATTTCCCATCTATCAAACAATATTGTTAAATACATTTGTAAAAACGGCTCAACAACTATTGACCAGCTCTGATTTGAATAATTCAATGAATGATATTTGTTTAATTTTTTTGTTAAATAAATAAAAATTTTTTTTTTTAATCTATACAAATACCTATAATCTTTTTCAATTTTATTTAGGTTAAGCCAATGATAATCAAGACTTTTTTTACCTAAAAAAATATTATTTTCATTAAACCATGGCCCTAAAAAAAAACTTTTTCCACTTCTTTTTGTTTTTTTAAAATCAGCAAAAGTTAAATAAAGATTATTCATTAAAAAAACCTTTTGAATATAAACTTGGAATTTGATTGGATGTAATTTTATTATTTCTTTTTGATACTATAAAATTTAATTTTTTTAAAATTCTATTGACTTTTATTTTTTTATTTTTCTCATTTTTAATTTCTTCTGTTATTAAATCATTTTTAAGAACTAATTTTTTTTTTCTATAATTCCATATATTGGTATTAGTAAATTTATCATAAAAGTAATTCAATTTTTTTTTATTAATACCAAGCCAATTTATAAAAAAATTTTCATATTTTGGTTTTCTGTATCTATAGTGATCAATTAAATAAAGTGCATCCTCTCTTTTTAATCTACCAAGTCTTATTTCTCTTGAACAATGATCTGACACTAAGGAATAGCCAAATTTTCTTAATTTAAAATAATCGTGAATATTAGAATACATTAAACAGTCTATATTTTGATAATTATCAAATGTCCTATTTTGCCTATTAGTCTCATAATTATATTTATTAATCATTTGTTCATTTTGTGACTTGCTGTCCCATTTAAAATAATTATTCAAATAAATTCCTTTTATTCCTATTCTTTTTAATTCTTCATCATTAGGATAAAAAAAATTATGTAATTCTTCTTTTTTTAATTTAGTTTTTTCTAATAATTTTTCTGCTTCAAAATTAAAGACATCATGATCTTTTCTATACCTTCTAGACATCTCAACTTCATCTAAATGAGAAAACATACCAACTTGGTCAATTCCCTGATGTGCTCCCCAAATAATTAATGGTATTCTCATTTTTGCGGCTACCTGTACTGGAAAAACTGTTTGTCCTGCTATGCAATGCCAATAAATATTTCCAAATTTTTCCAATGTATATTTTGTTATTTTTTTTACTATTTTAGGATCTATGGTTAAATTAAGATGTGGACAACCATGTAATGTTTTTAAGTAATTCATATTCCTAAAACCTAACTCTGTATTGTAGTGTGTATTGTAATTTACTAAAATTGGATTTAGCTTAAGAATATTTTTCACAACGTGTAACGTAAAATATGAATCTCTCGCTCCATTTATTGGAACTATACAATCATAATATTTTTTATTTCTATAGGGACTAACTATTTTTTTAAGTTGAATTAATTTTTTTTTCCAATTGATTTGATACTTTTCTTTATGGACCATACATCCTGTACAAACATTATTATTATTAAAAATTAAATTTAATGGATGGTTACTAGGATAGGTACATAGAGAACAATAATTCATTAATATTTATATCTAATTAAATTCTTATATTTGGAACTTAAAAAATTTTTGACTATAAAAACACTTTTTTCACTAAATGAAAAATAATTACCACAACATAATCCATTAATTTTTAACAAGAGTGGTTGGATAAAATGTTCCTTTTTTCCTACTCCACCTGTGAAATTAATTGGAATATTTACATTTTTTTTTACAAGTTTTAATAATTCCAAATCATAACCTTTTTTACTTCCATCTCTATCAATAGAATTAATTAATACTTCTCCTATTTCTAGGTAGTCAATTTTTTTAATAAAACTTTTGAAATTAATATCCATTTTTGTTCTACCATTATTAATAAATATGAAATAATTGTTTCCAATTTTTTTTAAGTCAATTGATAGTATTACTGATTGTTTCCCATATTTATTAGATAAATCATTTAAAATTTTTGGACGATTAAAGAATTCGGTATTTATAATAATTTTATCACCACCATTAGCGAATATAAAGTCTGCATTCTTAATATTCTTTATTCCTCCCCCGACAGCAATTGGAACATTGCAATTACGTGAAATATTTCTCAAATTTTTGTAAAACCTATCTTTAAATTCAACATCTTTAGTAATATCTAGTAAAGTAATCTCATCTATTCCCCATCTTAATAAGTGTTCCATTAAAATTTCTACTCTTCCTAAAGGTAAAAATTTTTTAAAATTAATACTTTGAACAGCTAAACCATCTTTAATCAATATAAGACCAATTATTCTACTTCTCATAAAATATCTTTTTTAATCATATTAAAAAAATTTTTAAAAATTTTTATTCCTGCTTTTCCACTTTTTTCTGGATGGAATTGCAGACCTAATATGTTTTGTTTTTTAACTATTGCGGCTATTTTACTTTGTTTTTCTATCGCAATTAAATTTTTGTTACTTAAACCTAAATTTACTTTGTAAGAATGTAAAAAATAAAAGAAATCATCATCAGAAATTTCATTAAAAACAGGATCTTTTTTTAATTTTTTTAATTGATACCAACCAATATTTGTTGAAGAATTATTCTTTTTTTTTGTATTTTTATTTCCTAAAATATTCCCTTTAATGAAATTTAAACCTTTTGTAGGCTCTATTTCGTTAGACTCAGAAAAAAATAGTTGCATACCTAGACAAATACCTAAAATTGGTTTTTTTTTTATTTGAACATGTGTTAAAATTTCATCAATTAAGCCTTTTTTTCTCATCGAACTTATTGCATATGGAAAAGACCCAACACCTGGTAATATCAAGAAATCACTTTTTTTAATAATTGATTTTTCATTAGTTATTTTATTATTTATATTTAGGTTTTCTAAAGCACTTTTTACAGAAGCAATATTGCCAGCACCGTAATTGATAATTGATCCAAACATTTTTTGTTTGAAATTTAGTTATTAAAAAATTTCAAACTTTCTCTTCCATTTGCCATTTTCTTTATAAAATAAATTTCTATTAACAAATTTTTCAACAACACTCTCATATTGGCTTTTTGTTATGGATAAAAATTTACAAAATTGTTCTATATATTTTTCACTACATTTTCCATCATATTTTTTTACTAATTCGACAGCTTTTTTTCTTGAAAATATGCCTTGGTGAATTCCCTCGCATGCTTGATCCGTTACAAACCCGTAACCTCTTTTTAGATACTTTAAATGTTGATTAACTATTCTAAAATTTTCATCAACCCCTGAAAATCCCCATAAATCTCCAGTATTTTTTGCTTTATCTTTTCTAATTTTAAAACCTTTTTTTATTGCCAGTTTGCCATTTTTATATCCATACCAGTCATTTAAAAAATATCCTAGATAAACAATTTTTGTTTTACTGTCTTTGACTTTATTTTTATCTGGATAATTATAAAAATAATAATCAAGCTCAGATCCTTTTTTGTATTCAAGACTTTTAGTTCCACCTTTTGTTGTGTTACCTCCTTGATATAAATTTATCGCGTCCCAGCTATCACCTTCATCTTTTGTGCCATGAGCAACAGTATATAAAAAATTTTCACCGTAAAATAATAATTTGATTTCATAAAATAATGAAAGGTGAATTGGAGAAGCATATAAAGCCATTTCTGTTGATCTACACCAGTTGCAAAACTTAAAAAAACTATGTCTCATTAATTCTTTCCACTTAACAGGATCTAAAGTAAGTGTTAGACAATCAAATCCATTCTCCACTAAATTAGAGAAATTTTCAGCTCCTAAATTTGTGATTTGTTCAGGAGGGTATGACAGTGATATGATAAGTGGTTTTAATTTAAGTTCATCTCTTACATATGTGGCTTGTCGTAAGGAATCCTTTCCTCCACTAGCAGGAATAATACAATCATAAATTCCTTTTTTATTATTTTTTGCTTCGAAACAAAGATTTTTCAATATTTCTTCTCTTAGTTTCCAATTAATTTTATTATTTTTTTTTTTTGTCTCAAAAGTACAAACTTGACATAATCCATTTTTGAAAACACTTGGTTTAGATCTTATTTTTTCTGATAAATTAAAATCTTGTTCATCATGATTCAAACAAATTTTGCAGAAAGTAACGATCTTTTTCATATTATTTTACTAATTTACTAATTGCATTAATTATATCATCAATATCTTTTTTTTTATGTGGGAATCTTATGTGTTCATTAATTAATGTTTTTTCAAAATGTAATTTTTCTGCGATAGGTGAAATACCTTTTTTATATACTTGATTTGATTTTAAATTTTCTTTAGCTTTAAATGGATAACCAAACTTAAACAAATATTTTTTTTGGTAAAGGGGCTGGAAATAAAGTGGTTTTGTATAACCTTCATAAAATTTTATTCCCTCTAAATTTAATATTTTAACAAATTTTGATCTTGATATGTTTATTTTTCTTTTTTCAAAATGTAATGGCATTACATAAAAAGTATTTTTACATCTTTTTTTACAATTACAACTTAAGCATTCCTTTCTTCCTGGAAATGGTTTTAAAAAATCAAATTTTACAATTC
>MDTC01053501.1_pt1 | contig 17756 bp, 19 predicted proteins | sample 811181 | NCBI WGS metagenome assembly MDTC01 (sample SAMN05326644, study PRJNA326480) | marine metagenome | isolation source: seawater | place: Pacific Ocean: North | collected 2011 | reverse complement strand
TAAAGGCGCATTCATCTGTTCCATGCATTTTTGGTTTAACGATATAAATTGAGTTGGTTCTAGAATTACCCTTTCTTTTAAAATCATGAAGACATGCCGCGGAAGTAACAAAAGCATCTAAAATTCCTTCTGGACATTCTGATCCATCCTTTAGAAGTATTGCTGGATTTGTCATTAAGTGTCCTACATTTCTGTTAAGCAATAAAGATCTTCCATGTAATTTAAATTTTTTACCTTTTAGAGATAAATATTCTCTATCTGAATTTAATTTTCTTAGTATAGTTCTATTATTTTTTCTAAATTTTTCAAAAAAAGAAAACTTAATATACGTAAATTAAACTCTGATAGAAATTATACATCACTTAAAAATAAGAAAATAAAATTACATGGAAGGTCTTTGTTGCTTAATAGAAATGTTGGTCACCTGATGACAAATCATGCAATTCTTTTAAAAGACGGATCAGAGTGTCCAGAAGGAATTTTGGATGCCTTTATTACATCTGCGGCTTGTATTCATGATTTTAAAAGAAAAGGTAATTCGAGAACGAACTCTATTTATATTGTAAAACCTAAAATGCATGGACCAGAGGAGTGTGCGTATACAAACTTAATTTTTGAAGAAGTAGAAAAAGTTTTAAGATTGAAACGAAACCAAATCTTGTGTGGGATAATGGACGAAGAGAGAAGAACGTCAGTTAATCTTAAAGAATGTGTGAGAGTTTTAAAAAATAGAGTTTTTTTTATTAATACAGGATTTTTAGATAGAACTGGTGACGAAATTCACACATCTATGGAAACTGGTCCAATGATTTTAAAAGGTGATATGAAATCTACAAATTGGATAAAAGCTTATGAAAATAATAATGTAGATGTAGGTTTATTGTGTGGTTTTTCTGGAAAAGCACAAATTGGCAAAGGAATGTGGGCTATGCCAGACCTATTAAAAGAAATGATGTCTCAAAAAATTTCGCATCCTCTATCTGGAGCAAACTGTGCATGGGTGCCATCGCCTACAGCCGCATCATTACATGCTTTACATTATCATGAAGTTGATGTTTTTTCACTCCATAAAGAAATAAAAAAAAGAAAATCGGCGAATCAAAATGATCTTTTATCTATTCCTGTTGAATATAATCCTAAATGGAAAAAAGCAATTATTGAAAAAGAAATAAAAAATAACTGTCAAGGAATTTTGGGTTATGTTGTTAGATGGATCGATCAATCTGTTGGCTGTTCTAAAGTCCCAGATATTAATGGTGTTAGTTTAATGGAAGACAGGGCAACTTGTAGAATTAGTAGTCAACTTTTAGCTAATTGGTTGCACCATGGCATATGTAGTAAAAAACAAGTTTTAGAAATTATGAAGAAAATGGCAAGAATTGTTGATAACCAAAACCTGAAAGATCATAGCATGAAAGATCAAGATCCTTATCAACCTATGGCACCAAATTATGAAAAATCTGTGGCTTTTAAAGCAGCTTGTGATCTAGTGTTTCATGGCAAGTATCAGCCATCAGGGTACACTGAACCTTTGCTCCATTTTAACAGATTGATTAAAAAATCAGTTTGAATCGGACTTTAAGTTACTTCTATTTTTAAAAGCTGAAAACAAAGTTCCATCATCTAAACTTTCAATCTCCCCACCTACTGGCAGTCCCTGTGCTAATTTTGTGATTTTAACATTAGTATTTTTTAAACTATCCTGAATATAATATGCAGTTGTCTGTCCCTCAACAGTAGCACTTGTTGCAAGTATCACTTCTTCAATATTATTTTTATTTACTCTATCTACTAATGAGTTTATTAAGAGATCTTCTTTTCTATGTCCAACAGAAGAAATTGTACCTCCTAAAATATGAAAATACCCATGATATATATTTGAGTTTTCAATTGACCATTGATCTGCAATATCTTCTACAACACAAATTTTTGAATATTTTTCTTTAACATTTTCACAATTAAAGCATCCATTTAAATTTGACCTTAAAGATCCACATGAATTACATCTTGTTATATTTTTATAAATTTGGGCTAAAGAGTTAGCCATAGGCTTTATGAGTTCATCACGATTATTAATTAATTTTAAAACAATTCTTTTTGCCGACTTAGGGCCCAGACCAGGAAGCTTTGATATTAACTTTATTAATTCTTCGATTTCATTGATATTTTGCATTATTTATAAAGGCCATTTAAAACCAGGTATTCCAAAACTACTCGTTGCTTTTGAAATTTCTTCAGTGGTCTTTGATTTAAGTTGAGATTTAGCATTATTATGAGCTGCAACAATTAAGTCTTCAATTATTGATTTTTCTTCTTTGAGAATTTCATCTGACAATTTAATATTTTGCATTTCTCCATTGCCATCAAGAATAATCTTTACTGAATTAGACCCTGAAACTCCCTCAGCTTTAATATTTTTAATCTTTTCTTGGCTTTCTTTCATTTTTGACTCTAGCTCTTTTGCTTTATCTAATATTTTTGTAAAATCATTCATTTAGTCCTCTTCATTATTGTTACTTAGATTAACATGTATAAGTTCAGCATCTGGGAATTTTTGTACTAATATTTCAAAAGCTAATGATTTTTTAGCCTGATTTATTAGTTCTTCTTTTTTATTTTTTTGCTTATCTTTTATAGACATTTCACCTTTTAATTTGCTAAAAGAAATTATCCACCTTTCATTTGTCCACTCAAAAAGTTTATTTGATAACTCTTTTACAAAGTCTTTATCTAAATTGTCATTAAAAGAAATTTCAATTCTATTTTTTTCAAATTTTACAAGATTAACATTTTTTTCTAATTCATATTTTAATTTTATTTCTTTTCTTTGTGAACAAATACTTAGTAGATCATTAAATGAACTAATTAAACTTTTATTTGACTCTTCTATTTCATCTTTAATCTCTGGATTAGTTTTTTGCTCTTGAACAATATTTCTAATTTGATCAACTGTTTGCAAATTATTTTCTATTTCTACATTATTTTTAGTTATATTATTGCTTGAAAACTTCTCACTAAAATTCTCTTTAGTATTTTCCGACCCTAATGAATTTAAGTACATCAATCTTATCAAGAACATCTCAATTGATAAATGTTGATTTGATACTATTTCTAACTCTTTGAGAGAAGAAATGGTAAATTGCCAAAATAAAATTAATATATTTGCATTTATTTGATTTGATATTTTTTTGATTCTAGAAAATTCCTCATCATTTAAAGAGAAATTAGTGCTTTCTAAGGTTAAAGAATTTATATTTTTAAAATAATATAAAAGTTCTAAAAAATCATTTAGGAAAACTTTAGGTTCGATCCCTTGGTCATAAATTTTTCTATAGATCTTTATTACTTCATTTTCCTGTCCTTTTAATATTAGCTCAAATAAATCGATTAATTGAGATTTATTAAAAAATCCAAATAATTTTTGAGCTACACTCAAATTTATTTCTTGATTTTTCTCTAAACTCAACAAAGCTCTATCTAACAAAGATAGAGCATCTCTTACTGAGCCCTCTGAAATTTTTACAATTAACTTAAGAGCTTCATCGGAGGCTTTTCCATCTTCTTTATCTTTAATTTTTTTTAAAAAATGAAATAAATCTGTTGATTTAATTCTTGATAAATCAAATCTTTGACATCTCGATACCACTGTTATTGGGATTTTTTTAATCTCAGTAGTAGCAAAAATAAATTTAAGATATTCTGGTGGCTCCTCTAAAGTTTTTAATAAAGCGTTAAATGCTTGCTTGCTCAGCATATGTACTTCATCAATAATAAATATTTTATATTTTGCAGAAGTGGGTCCATACCTTGAAAATTCAATTAAATCTCTAACATCATCTACACCAGTTTTGCTTGCAGCATCCATTTCAAGCACATCAATATGATTTGAATTTGTTATACTTTCACAATTTTCACATAGATTATTTGTACATAAATTATCTATTCCATTAACACAATTTAACGCTTTGGCGACTATCCTAGCTGTGGTAGTTTTTCCAATACCTCTTATTCCAGTAAATAAATAAGCATTGGGAATTTTGTCAACTTTTATTGAATTTGTGATAGTTTCGGCCACAACTTCTTGACCAATAAGATCTTTAAAATTTTGTGGTCTATATTTTAAAGCTAATACTTTAGAATTATAATTCATATTAATTTTATAAGGAGACTAGAACCTGAACTACTGTCTCTACGACTGCTTCTGTTAAGATCTGGTCGGGTTCAAGCAGCATTCACCTCTAGCCTCCAAGACTATTATATCAGCTATGATTTCTAATCTACAAGAAAAGATTATTTTTTTTTTTCTCTCAACTTATCTGCCTCAAAAACACCTAAGACGTGAAAATCTTCACAATGCAGACCTAATTCTTTTAGTGATTTCTGGATTTTTGGATCCTCTATATGTCCATCCAGATCACATAAAAAAAAATATGAGTCAAATGTATTTTTTTCTGGATAACTTTGTAGCTTAGTTAAATTTACACCATTGATAGCGAAACCTCCCAAAGATTGGTATAGTGCAGCTGGCTTGCTTTTAAGTTTGAAAAGAAAAGACGTAATATACTTTTTATTACCAAATTTAGGTTGCAAAATTTTTTTTCCCATAACTAAAAATCTTGTTAAATTACCCTTTTCATTCTCGATATTTTTTTTTATCACTTTCAACCCATATATTTCAGCACTTAAAGAAGAGGCTATTGCGGCTTGATTTAAGTTTTTATTTTTTGAAATCATTTCGGCAGATCCTGCTGTGTCAGCTCTGATGTGCTCGGTTATATTGTTATCTTTTATGAATTTAGAACATTGTGATAAACCTTGCGCGTGAGAATAAACTTCTTTTATATCGCTAAGTGTTGCTTTGGGGAGTCCTAATAAGTTGTGCTCAATTTTTTGAAAGTGTTCTAAATAAATATTGAGCCTATGTTTAAAAATCAAATATTCAATACCAATATTTCCTGTAATTCTATTTGACTCAGGTATAATTATTTTGCAGTCAGGTTCTGTAATAGCCTTGTTAAAACATTCGTCAAAAGTTTTGCAAGGTAATATTTTTGCGTCAGGGTACACCGATAAAGCTGCTAAATGAGAATACGCCCCAAAAGTACCTTGAAAATATATTGTGATCATTCGTTTTTATATTCCATAATTTTTTTTAAGGCCAGATAATCTTCTTTTGTATCAACTCCTATTGGAGGAGATTTTGCAAGGGTAACATTAATTGCAATATCATTATCTAAAGCTCTTAATTGCTCTAACCGATGCTTTATTTCATTTTGTGATTGATTTAGTTTAACAAATTTTTCTAATGTTTCAGTTGAAAAACAATATATTCCAATATGATGGTAAATGTTTTGTACTTTTTGTGAGTTTCTTAAAAATGTTTTGGCCTCTGAAAAATTATTTTTATTAATTTTATTTTTAGTTACAACTTTAACAATATTGTTATTAAATAAATCATTGCAATTTTTGATTTCAGCTGCAAGGGTACCTAATTTTGATTTACAACTAATCATTTTATTATTTAAATTCACAATATCATCTGTATTTATTGCAGGTTCATCACCTTGTAAATTCATTATATAATCTAAATTTTTAATTTTTAATTTTTGTAATGCCTCGAAAATTCTATCAGTTCCAGTTTTGTGTTTTTTGCTTGTTAAAATAGCTCTTCCCCCATTCTCAATAACATCTTCTACTATCTCTTGATCATCAGTTGCAATAACCACATCGCCAATATTAGCTTCGATTGCCCTTTTGAAAACGTGCGAAATTATTGATAAACCCTTTATCTTTAATAGAGGTTTTCCTGGTAGTCTTGTGGCTGACAATCTTGAAGGTATGATAATTAATGTTTTCATTAATAATAGAAATTCATTATAACCCCTAAATACCAATAGAGGCAAATTTATACATTAAATTTACTAATTTTTTTAATTTATCATGTTATACGTTCAGGATAATTATAAAAAAAATGGATTCGTTTGAATTAAATAAAATAGTTGCAGCAATTTTAATGGTTGCCTTACTTGTAATCGGAATTAGTAAAATATCAGATGTAATATTCCATGTTGAAAAGCCAGAAAAACCGGGCTACCTTGTGGAGCTTGATCAGACAACAACAGTATCAATTTCAAAAGAAAAATCTGTCGAAGAAAAAATTGATATAGCAGCTTTGATGGCTTTAGGTGAAATAACACTAGGGGAAAAAATTTTTAAGAAGTGTGCTGCATGTCACTCTATTAATAAAGGTGGAAAAAATAATATAGGACCAGCACTTTACAATGTGGTTGGAAGAAAAGTTGGAGGTGTTGCTGATTATAAATATTCAAAAGCTCTAGCTACCTATGATAAAGAATGGACATTCGAAGAGCTTAATGGCTTTCTATTAAAACCTTCAAAATGGATTAAAGGAACGAAAATGGCTTACGCAGGTCTTAGAAAAGAGAAGGATAGGGCTTCAGTAATAAAATATTTAAATCAAAGCTCTGACTCACCTAAAAATTTACCTTAATTTTCCAAAGCAATATAATAAAATACTTTTTTGAACATGAATTCTGTTAAGAGCTTGCTGCCAAACATAGGATTTTTTTCCTAAAAAAACATCATCAGTTACTTCAGAACCCCTAGGCAAACAATGTAAAAAAATACAATCTTTCTTTGCATAACTTATTAATTTTTTATCAATTTTAAATTTTTTAAAATGTTGAATTTTTTTTTTCTTATTAACCTTGTCATTTAAAGATATTACTTTGTCAGAAAATATCACATCTGCATTTTTTACAGCCTCTATTGCATTATTAAATATGAATATTCGTCTATTCTTTTTTTTAATCCAACTTTTTGTCTTTTTATTTGGTTCAAATTTTTTTGGGCAACCAATATTTAATCTAAACGAAAACTTAACGGAGGCGGAAATTAAGCTATCCAAAACATTATTAGAGTCTCCTATCCAGCAAATATTTAATTTTGAAATTTTTTTTTTCTTTATTTCCTCTACAGTAAATACATCAGATAAAACTTGAGTTGGGTGCGATGAAGGACTTAAGCCATTTATAATAGGAATTGACATAAAATCTTTGAAATTTTTTACTTTTTGATCATTATCTGTTCTCAACATAAAACCATCACCATAAGTTGAGAGAATTTTTGCTGTATCGGCTATACTTTCCCCACCCTGTCCAAGATGAAGCTCATTAGATCTAAGAGTTAAAGTGCCACCACCAAGTTGTTTGATTGCAAGATAAAAGCTTAATCTTGTTCTTAAGCTTGATTTCTCAAACATTTGTATAAGCAATTTTCCTTTTAGAGGAGCACCCTTGTCTACTTCAAGTGTATTTAAGTTTTTTCTTAAATTTTTTCTTTTTTTTGCATCTATAATAATCTTTCTTAGATCTTTGGCTGGAATATCTTTTAGATTTATAAAGTGTCTCATTTTATTTTATTTCAGAACAAACTTTTCTAATTATTTTTAAAGCTAGATCAACTTCATTTTTTTTTTACATTTAGAGGGGGCAAAATTCTGACAACATTTTCTGCAGCTCTAATCGTTAATAATTTATTATCTAATAATCTTTTGATAAAATTTGTCTGATCAGAATAGAGTTGAAGTCCAATTAATAAACCTTTGCCTCTTATTTCTTTAATAATTCTAGGATATTCATTTTTAATTTTATTCAAATTCAATAAAAAATATCTTGATACACTTTTAACATTAGTCAAAAACTTATTTCTTGAAACAATATCCATTACTGAATTACCAACTGCCATTGCTAGGGGGTTGCCTCCAAAAGTTGAGCCATGTGTACCTGGCGTCATACTTAAGGCAACTTTTTTATTCATTAATACTGCTCCGATTGGGAATCCTCCACCTATACCTTTTGCTATTGGCACAATATCAGGTTTAACTTGAGATTTTTCAAATGCAAAGAAATCTCCAGACCTACCTATACCACATTGAACTTCATCTAGTATTAATAATATCTTTTTTTTATTACAAATTTTTCTTAAATCTTTAAGGCACCAATCAGGTATTACTTTAATGCCTCCCTCCCCCATTATTGTTTCTATCATAATAGCTGCGGTGTTTCTTTTAATATTTTTTTTTAAAGACTTATGATCTCCAAAATCAAAATGATCAAAACCATCTACTTTTGGACCAAAACCTTCTGTCATTTTTTTTGATCCACTTGCGTAAATTGCAGCTATTGTTCGACCATGAAAAGAATTTTTTATACACAAGATTCTATTCTTATTAGGTTTTCCAATTGAGTAAAAATATCTTCTTGCTACTTTTATTGCTGCTTCTGTGGCCTCAGCTCCACTATTTTGAAACATTACATAGTCTGCAAAAGTTTTTTTAACTAATTTTTTAGCTAGCTTTTCACCTTCTGGAATTTTAAAGGCATTTGAAACATGCCACAGCTTTTTAGATTGCGATGTAATTGTTTTAACTAATTTTGGATGTGCATGGCCTAAAGAATTAACAGCTATTCCTTGAACAAAATCTAAATATTTTTTTCCTTTGGTTGAATATAAAAAACTACCTTTTCCATATTTGAATGAAATATTTTTACGATTATAATTTTTTGTTAAATGACTCATTATTAAAAATAGTTTTTATAAATTTTAATTATTAGATACAAGTCATGATTGAAAATACTTAGAAGTCATCAGGTTCATTTTTGTTGATAACTTTTAATATTTACTTGTATCCAATAATTATTAAACAGTATATTGTTATATTAAACAAAACTTATACAATATATAGATATGAGCTGGAACGAAGAAAAAGTTGCTAAACTTAAAGAATTGTGGGGAAAAGGAAATACCGCAAGTCAAATAGCTGAAATTATCGGTGGTTTAAGTAGAAATGCAGTTATCGGAAAGGCGCATCGACTAAACTTATCTGCAAAAATTAAAACTAGGAATTCACCAAAAAATCAAAGCTATACTGAAAAAAAAATTAATAATTCGGTCAGAGGTAGAAGAAGTAAATTTAAATCTCTTATAATTGAAAAAGATTTCGAACCTGAGAATCCAAAACAATTGGAGGAGCTTGATGAGAACTCTTGTAAGTGGCCGATAGGTCACCCAAATGAAAAGTCATTTTATTTTTGTGGCAGATCATCCTTGAAAGATTTTTCGTATTGTAAATTACATTTGTTATATGCATATCAACCTAAGGGTAAAAAAGATGATATAATAGATAAAGAAGGGGAAACAGAATTAATTCAAAAGAAATCAAAAACAGCTTAGAGCAATTTTAATTCTCCATCTTGTTTTTGTTATATTTATCAGTTGAAAATTGACCACCAACTCTCCACATATAACAATATTTTTTTACTTCTTCATTGAAAAATCTTTGACTAGGAACTCCTATATCAGTATTAGTTTTATATTTACCTGATATAACATTGTCATACTTCAAGAGCCTGAGTTGATCTGAAGTTAATAAAGGATTAGGTAATAATTCAAAAAATTTTGCAGAAAATTTTGCTAAGATTAAGGGTAAAGGTAACAAGATTCTATCTTTATTAATTAATTTTAGTAATCTTAATAAAATTTCCTTAAAAGAAAGTATTTCAGGACCAACACATTCTATAATATTAGATTGTATATTATTAGAAATAACATGAAAAATAGTATCTGTTAAATCTGAACAATGGATTGGTGAAAATTTTGTTTCACCATTATAGTAAAGTGGAAAAATAGGAAGTCTATTTAGTAATGTCATAAAACTTGTAGTAAATTTATCATCAACTGAATATACTACAGATGGTCTTAAAATAGTTGCTAAAGGAAAGTTTTTTAAAATATCTTTTTCTCCTTGTATTTTAGTTTGAGCATATTTGCTGTCTACTGCTTGATTTATACCTAATGCAGATAAATGTATTAAATGTTCTAAATTATATTCTCTACAAAGTTTAGCAAGCAAACTTGGAAAAACAGTATGAATATTTTTAAAAGTATTACCTCTTTTATTTTCAAATAATATACCTATTAAATTTATACAAATATCTGTTTTTTCTAGAAGATTTCTAATTTTATTTTCTTCAAATATATTTGCTTCAACAATTTCTATATATCCTGCATTAGCTTGCGTTTTGATCACATAACTTTTTTGATGAATATTTCTAGTAACTACAGTCACCCTATAGTTATTTTTTGTAAGTTTTCTTATTAAGTTTCTACCTATTTGACCACTACCACCAAAAATTAGACAATTTTTTGCTTTCATATATATATATTTAAAAATGAGCCTTAATATTAAATTGCACAAAAATGACTTACCAGATGATTTGGAATTAGGCAATGTATTAGCTGTTGATGGTGAATTTATGGGTCTAAACGTCAGGCGAGATCCACTATGTTTAATTCAAATATCTACAGGAAATGAAGATGCTCACATAATCCAATTTGATAGACAAAAATATCATGCACCTAATTTAGTAAAATTACTTAATGATGATAAAATTACCAAGATATTTCATTTTGGAAGAGCAGATTTAGCACATATTCAATATTACCTTAAAACTGAAACTAATAACATTTTAGATACTAAAATTGCATCAAAATTAGCAAGATCTTATTCAGATCAACATTCGTTAAAAATATTAATCAAAGAATTTATTAATTTAGATATAAGTAAACAATTTCAAAATTCTGACTTTGGTGGTGTCCTGACGCCTGCACAACTCAAGTATTGCGCTAACGATGTAATTTATCTTCATAAAATTCATGATGAACTTAATAAAATTTTAGTTAGAGAAAATAGAATAAAACTTTACCAAGATTGTTTGAAATTTTTAAAAACTAGAGTTGAACTTGACTTAGCCTATTTTAAAGATGATATTTGGTCCCACTAATGAAAAAACAAAAATTTCTTTCTGTAGCTAAAAATGTAATCAATCTAGAAATTCAAGCATTACAAAAACTTAAAAAGAGTATTAATAATTCATTTAATGATGCAGTTTTTCAAATTGCAAAATGTCAATCAAAAGTAGTTTTATGTGGTGTAGGTAAAAGTGGTCTCATTGCGTCAAAAATTGCAGCCACATTATCATCTGTTGGCACCCCATCATTCAATCTTTCTGCCAGCGACTCATCCCATGGTGATCTAGGAAGTATAACAAAAAAAGATATCTTAATTATTATCAGTAATTCTGGCCGAACCGATGAACTTAAAAATATAATTCAGTTTGCAAATAGAAATAAAATATTACTTATTGGTATTGTCTCTAAAAAAAACTCAATTTTATATAAAGCATCAGATATCAAAATTCTTACTCCAGAGGTAAAAGAATCTGGGGGAATAGTGCCAACATCAAGTACAACCATCCAGCTTGCAATAGGAGATGCTCTGGCTATAGCAACAATGAAGTATAAAAAATTTGGAAAATTAGATTTTAAAAAAATACATCCAGCTGGTAATCTTGGTGCTCAGTTAAAAACTGTTGAAGATATTATGCTTATTGAAAATAAAATTCCATTTGTAAATGAAAATCTTAAAATGAAGAAAGCTTTAAAAATCTTAAGTGATAAAAAATTAGGTATTTTAATTGTTCAAAACAAACAAAAAAAAACAGTAGGTATTATTACTGATGGTCAAGTTAGACGGTTCAACCAAAAAAACTCTAATTTACATCTAATGAATGTAAAAAATATTATGACAAAAAACCCTCTAAGTGTTGATAAAAACGTATTAGCTGCAAAAGCTTTATCTATAATGAATAATAAAAAAATTACATCTTTATGTGTTCATAACAAAAAAAATAAACTTAAGACAGTAGGTGTTGTGCATATTCACAATATCTTACAATCTGATATTTCATAAATGAAAAAAGGGCTTTTTAAAGCAGCTTTTTTAATAATTTTTTTTTTTTTAATATTAATTATATTTTTTAATAAGTTTACTAAAAAAGACGATATTTCAAAAGAAACTAATTTAATTGAGGAAGATTTAACTTACAAAGCAAACATATTGAAAGATGTGAACTATGTTTCTAAAGATACCAGGGGAAACGAGTACATTATTAAGGCATCAAAAGGAGAGATAGATTTTTCTAATAATAACGTTATTTATTTAACCGATGTTGTTGCATTAATTAAACTTAATAACTCGAGAAATATTGAAATATATTCAAATTTTGGAAAATATAATACAATTAATAATGATACAATTTTTTCAAAAAATGTAATAGTAAATTATCTAGAAAATAAAATTACTGGAGAATATCTTGATTTTTCATTACAAAGAAATTCTATGATTATATCGAGAGATGTAAATTATATAAATTCAAAAAACGTTTTGAAAGCAGATGTGGTTGAAATTAATATTAAAACAAAAGATGCAAAAATTTTTATGTACGAAAAAGATCAAAAAGTGCAAATTAACAATATAAATTAAAATGGCAATTATAAAAAAATTTAGAATAAAATCCTATAAAAATACAAATGCTTTAATTGAATTTCAGAATGTTTCTCTTTCTTATGGCAACAGACTTATCCTTGATAATATAAATTTTAAGATTAACCAAGGCCAAATATTTGGAATGCTTGGTCCAAATGGAGTTGGGAAATCGACAATTTTTAATTTAATTACAGGCTTAGTAAATCCAAAAAGTGGTAAAATTAAAATTAATGAGGTAGATGTAACAAAATATCCAATTTATCTAAGAACAAAAAAATTTAAAATTGGTTATATGCCTCAATACGGAGGTTTTTTTAATGATTTAACTCTTTATGATAATCTAAAGGCAATAAGCGAGATTGTGATTGATAATAAAGCATATAGAATTGAAAGAATTAATTATTTAATTTCAAAATTTGAATTAGATCATTTAAAAGATATTAAAGCAAAATTTTTGTCTGGTGGTCAAAAAAAAAAACTAGTTATTGCTTTATCACTATTAAGCGAGCCTAAGGTTCTATTATTAGACGAATGTTTCGCAGCACTAGACGTATTAACAATAAAAATGCTTCAAGAAATAATTGTAAATTTACAACAAGAAAACCAAATTACCATCTGTATATGTGATCATCAAGCGAGAGATCTTTTGGCATGTGTTGACGTTGCTATGATTTTAAATAATGGAAAAGTAGTCGCTCAAGATACCCCATCAAATTTAGTGAAGAACATTAGTGCAAGAAATGCATACTTTGGTGAAAGTTTTAAGTTTAATTAGTTTTTAATGTCAAATCTAGCAATCTATAAAAATAAGATTAAACAATTTAATAAAATTATTAATGTCACTGGGGATAAAAGTATAAGTATAAGATGGATTTTATTTTCATCTCTAGCTAGTGGTGTCTCAAATGCTCAGAATTTATTGATGTCTGAAGATATTATGGCAGCACTTAATGCAATTAAAAAATTAGGTATAAAAATAAAAATTAATAACAGCACTTGTAAAATATTTGGGAGAGGTATAGGTGGATATAAATATAAAGAGAACCTTTTAATTGATGCAAAAAACTCAGGAACACTAGGAAGACTTATTCTTGGGCTTTTAATCGATACCGACAAACCAATTAAATTGATTGGTGATAAAAGTTTATCCAAAAGAGACTTTAAAAGAATTTCTCAACCATTAAGTAAATTTGGTGCAAATTTTAAATTAAAGAATAAAGCTAACCTTCCACTTTTAGTCAAAGGTTCTCAAAACCTAAAGCCAATTAAATATTTTGAAAATAAAGGATCTGCACAATGTAAAAGTGCAGTTATATTCGGAGCATTAAGAACACAAGGGACAACAATTATTAAAGCTAAAAAATCAAGAAATCATACAGAACTTTTATGTAAATATTTAAAATTACCTGTTACAATAAATAACAAAAAAAATTTTGATATTATTAAAATAAAAAAAGCTAAAAGAATAAGAAAATTTAATTATAAAATTCCATCTGATATAAGTTCCAGTGCTTTTTTTATTGTTTTGACTGCTTTAAGCTATAATTCAAAACTATTAATTAAAAACGTAAACGTTAACCCTTCAAGAATTGGTATAATTACTATACTAAAAAAAATGGGTGTCAAAATACGCCTTATAAATACAAAAATTTATAAAGGAGAAAAAAATGCTGATATAAAAATCTTAGGTCCAAAAAAATTAAAATCAATTAATTGTCCAATCAAATTAAATAGTAAAGCTATTGATGAATTTTTAGTTATTTTTTTAGTTGCAGCCAAGGCTGAAGGTGTATCTTATTTTAAAAATTTATCAGAATTGAATCAAAAAGAAAGTCCACGACTTATTTGGGGTGCAAAAATTTTAAAAAAAATGGGAATTAAAACAATTACAACAAAAAATTCAATTAAAATTTATGGTAACCCTGAACTTAAAATTAGTAAAAAAATTGAAATTAAAAATTACTTAAAAGATCATAGAGTTTTTATGACAAGCGTTATAGCAGCTTTATCTTTTGGTGGGGAATGGAAAATACATAATAAAGACTCTATCAAAACTTCATTTCCATCCTTTCTAAATATTATAGATAAAATCATTAAATGAGAAAAAATATTCTGAAAATTGCAATTGACTCTCCTGCGGCTGCTGGAGCAGGAACATTAGCAAAAGCAATATCAAAACATTATAAACTTTATTATCTTGATACTGGAAAAATTTATAGATTAATCGCATATAATAAGATCAAGTATCCAAAAAAATTTAACAGCTACTTCTTAAGAAAAAAAATTCGCACAATAAAAATTAAAGATCTTGCTAATAAAAACTTGCTATCAGACAAAGTTGGAACTGAGGCATCAATAATATCTAAAAATAAAAAAATTAGAAAATTAGTTCACGCTTTTCAAATAAATTTTGCTTACAATCCTCCAAAAAAATATAAAGGGTCCTGTTTAGACGGAAGAGATATAACTTATAAGATAGTTCCAGATGCTGATTTTAAATTTTTTATCACTGCAAATTTAAAAACAAGAGCATTAAGAAGATATAAAGAGCTTAAAAAGTTAAATAAAAAAATTTCCTACAAAGATGTGCTTAAAAGCATTAAAAAACGGGATAAAAATGACTTTAATCGAAAAATTTCGCCATTAAAGAAAACAAAAGATTCAGTATTGCTAAATACAACGAAACTTAATAAAAGATCCTGCTTTTTAAAAATAAAAAAAATTATAGACGATAAAATTAATAGTTAATGGAAATATATAAAGACTTATCTAGTGCTGCTTCCCAGGAGTTTGAAAAATTACTAAATAGCCAATTATCTAAAATTCAAATAGAAGAAGGAAAAATAATTAATGGTAAAATTAATAAAATTACTGAAAAATTTGTATTTTTATTTGTTGAAGGTTTAAAAAGTGAACCAGTCCTTGATATAAATGAATTAAAAAGTATGGGCTTAAGTGAAAAAATAGTAGTTGGTGAAACTATTCCTGTTTTATTAGAAAAGATAGAGGATAAAAATGGAGAAGTATTAGTTTCAGCTAGTAAAGCACAAAAGATAAAAGGCTGGGATAAATTAGTAGAAGCATATGAAAAAAATGAGCCGATTATGGGCAAGATTACATCTAAGTGTAAAGGCGGATGTATAGTTGAACATATAGACACTGGATCACTTATGTTTTTACCAGGATCACAAATTAGTGATAAACCACTTAAGGATATAAGTCACTTAATTAATGAGCCTCAAAAATTTGCTCTTATCAAATTAGACAAAGTAAGAGGTAATGCTTGCGTATCTAGACGAGAAATAATTTCCTCTTTTAAAAAAGAAGATAAGGCAAAAATCATAGAAAAATATAAGGTTGGTGATATAATTAAAGATGCAGAAGTAAAAGGCTATAGTTCGTTTGGATGTTTTTTTAATGTTAAAGGAGAGTTAGACGTCTTAGTTCATTTACAAGAAATTTCTTATTCTAGAGTTAATCATCCTGATGAAATATTTAATATTGGTGAAAAACATGATCTTAAAGTTATATCTGTCGATAAAGAAAAATTACAAGTTGGGTGCTCAGTAAAACAACTTTCGCCAGATCCATTTGAGCATATTGAAAATTATGAACTTAATAAAATTTACAAAGTTAAAGTTGTAAAAATTATGGACTTTGGTGCATTTTGTGAATTAGAACCTGGTTTAACAACTCTGCTACACTCAAGTGAACTTAGTTGGACAAAAAAAAATATTTCTGCAAAAAAAATGTTTAAAATTGGTGATGAAATAGATTGCATAATAACAGAAATAGATAAAGAAAAAAGAAGAGTGGCTATAAGTCATAAACTAACAATTGAAAATCCTTACAAATCTTTTGAAAAAAAATATTCAATTGGAGATATTGTTGAGGGAGAAATTGTAAATAAAAACGAATATTCCTTGTTTGTTAAGATAGAAGATTTAGATATTGATACTTTTTTACATTGTAATGATTTAACTTATCTAAATAATGGCGAAGAAGAGCTTTTAAAATACAAAAAAGGTGAAAAGATAAAAGTAAAAGTTCTTGAAATTAAGACAAATGAACAAAAAATAAGAGTTGGTTTAAAACAAACTCAGGTAGATCCTTTTGATTGGTTTAAAGATAAAGAAATAAATCAAACAATAACCGTCAAAGTAATTTCTACAGATAGCAAGGGATTAGTTGTTAGACCAGAGGGATGTGAAATGGATTTTCAAATAAAAAAGTCAGCAATTGCTATTAATTCTGCAGATGCTCGTCCAACTAGATGGACTGGAGGAGAAAAATTAGATTGTGCTATAGCTGATCTTAATTTAGAAAAAAGAAAAGTATCCTTAAGCATAAAACTTTTAGAGGAAATTGAGAAAAAAGAAGCACTAGAAAAATATGGCGCTGAGGGTTCGGGAAAAAATCTTCCATTTTCCTCACTTTCTGAAGATTTAAAGAAAAAAGAAAAAGATAACGAATAAAAAAAAGAATAAAATTGGCTATTGTAAAATCAAAGCTTTTAAAACAACTTTCAAACAGCTATCCAAATTTTCTTAAAAAAGATTTAGAAAAATTTACTTATATTATTTTAACAGAAATAAAGAAATCACTGAGAAGGGGTGATAGAGTAGAATTGAGAGGTTTTGGAGTATTTTTGACAAAAATTCAAAAAGCACGAATTTCTAGAAACCCAAAAACAGGTGAAAAAGTAAATACACCACAGAAAAGAGCAATCCACTTTAAAATGTCAAAAGACTTGTTTAAAAAATTAAATAATGAAAAATAAAAAAATTTTTATCGCTTGTGATACTTCAAATTTAGTTAAAGTTAAAGAAATTTTAAAACAAACATCCATAAAAAAACTTAAAATTATTCCAAAATTTGGATTGCAATTTTTTTACTCTAAAAATGGAAGAAAATTTTTAGAAAATTTTAAAGAAGATTTTTGGTTAGATTTGAAAATTAACGATATACCTCAGACATCATTATCTGCATTAGATAGTCTAAAAGATCTAAAAAAATGTAAGTATATAACTGTACATGCAAATGGTGGTCTTGAAATGTTAAGAGCTATTAAAAAAAAAGCTAAATCGATAAATAAAAGTTTAAAAGTTCTAGGTGTTACAATTTTAACAAGTCTTAATAATAAATCTCTTAAAGAGATTGGATATACAAAATCTGCAGATAAACTAGTATTATTACAAGCAAGTTTAATAAAAAAGTCAGGTTGTGATGGTATAGTTTGCTCTGCACAAGAGGCTAAAATCGTTAAAAAAAAATTTAAAAAATTATTTATTGTAACTCCTGGAATAAGATTGCCTGGAGATAGTGCTAACGATCAATCAAGAGTAAT
>MDTC01178752.1_pt1 | contig 17764 bp, 17 predicted proteins | sample 811181 | NCBI WGS metagenome assembly MDTC01 (sample SAMN05326644, study PRJNA326480) | marine metagenome | isolation source: seawater | place: Pacific Ocean: North | collected 2011 | reverse complement strand
TTGGGCATCTGGATAACGGTTCACCATTCTTCGTACTACATGTGAACCAATAAATCCTGCTCCTCCGGTAATTAATATAGACTCAAATGACTTCATTATATTGAATCTTTTTTATACAATCTCCCAATGCTGTTTCCCAATTTCTTATTGATAAAGATAAGGTCTTTTCTACTCTTGACGTGTCCAGTATCGAGTAAATTGGTCTAATAGCAGGTGTTGGGAACTCAGAGTTTAAACAAGGTGTGATTTTACAATTTCTTTTTGAAAAATCCATAATTTTCTTTGCAAAATTAAACCAGCTGGTAGCACCTTTATTTGCATAATGATAACAATGAAAATCAAAAAAGTTAGGATTATTTATATTTTTCATTACCAATCTTGCAAGATCAATTCCGTAGGTAGGCCTACCTGTTTGATCTCTGACAACTTGTATCTCATGTCTAGAATTACTAAGCTTTAAAATCGTTTTTACAAAGTTACTGCCAAAGGGACTAAACAGCCACGATATTCGAAAAGTAGTATGAATACAATTGGCTTCGCTTAGAATTGCTTCCCCAGCTAATTTAGATTTAGCATACCGATTCAAAGGATTTGTTGCGTGTTCTTCTTTGAGCGGTAGTTTAATTTTCCCATCAAAAACATAATCTGTAGAAAAATGAATTATAAATAAACCTTTTTCCTCGGCAAAAGTTACTATATTTTGAATCCCATTTTCATTTATTTTATTAGCCCTATCAATTTCTATCTCGGCTTGATCAACCTTAGAATAAGCAGCACAATTTATAATTCCTTCAAAAGGGTATTGATAATAAGCTTTTTCTAAACTTTCTATTTTTGTAATATCCAATGCCTTTTTATTTACAAAAAAAAGATTATGTGAAGGAAATTCATTAGCTACCGATTGAAAACATTGACCTAATTGTCCTTCAGCTCCAGTAACTAATATATTAGACATAAAGATTTTTCTTAAAATCAAAAAGAACTGCATTCTTTAAAAAGGGATGCTTTCTATCTTTATCTGATTGTATCCATTCTGTTTCTGGAACAACCCAGTCTATTCCCAATTCTGAATCGTTTGGGGCGATACTTCCTTCACTTTGGGGATGATGATAATTATCAACTTTGTAGTGAAAGATAGATGTTTCGCTTAGAGTTATATAGCCGTGTGCAAACCCTCTTGGAATGAAGAGTTGGAGGTGATTTTGATCACTCAACTCTTGAGTAAAATGTTTTCCAAAAGTGGGAGACCCTTTTCGAATATCTACTACGACATCTAAAACAGTCCCTTGAATTACACTTACTAATTTTGACTGAGTATGTGGATAAAGTTGATAATGAAGTCCTCTTAAAACCCCCTTCTTAGAATAGGTTAGATTATCTTGACAAAAGTTTATTTTAATTCCTGTGGCTTTTATAAAATTTAAGCACTGATAGTTTTCTGAAAAACTTCCCCTTTCGTCTACATGGATTATAGACTTAAGAAGGAGTACTTCTTTAAATAATGTTGATATCGCTTGCATGAGAATTATTAACTGTATCTGTTTATCAAATAGTCTCCGTAAGAAGTTCCCTCTAGAGTTTTAGCTTGATTGAGTAATTGATGCTGGGAAATGAATCCTTTTTCGAATGCAATTTCTTCCAAACAACCAACTTTAAGTCCTTGTCTTTTTTCCACTGTCTGAATAAATTGTGAGGCCTCTAAAAGAGATTCATGTGTTCCGGTATCTAACCATGCATATCCTCTTCCAAGTGTTTCTACGTTCAGATTTCCTGATTCTAAATAAATTTGATTAATATCTGAAATTTCTAACTCCCCTCGCGGGCTAGGTTTAATGTCTTTAGCAATTTGCAAAACATTATTAGGATAAAAATACAGTCCAACTACTGCATAATTACTTTTTGGGTATTTCGGTTTCTCTTGAATTGAAATAGCATTACCATCTAGATCGAAAGAAATAACCCCATAACGTTCTGGATTATCAACATGATATCCAAAAACCGAAGCTTTTTCATTAGCGATTTTGATACAACTTGATAATTTTATGGATAGTTCATCTCCATAAAAAATGTTATCCCCAAGAATTAAACAAACTGATTCCTGACCTATAAATTCTTCCCCTAAAATAAAAGCTTGGGCTAGGCCTTTAGGTTCTTCTTGGGTTTTATAATATAAATTGAGTCCCCATTGCGAACCATTACCTAACAAATTCTTATATGAGTCTATATCTTTAGGAGTACTAATTAGTAAAATTTCTTTTATATCTGCAAGCATCAATATAGATAATGGGTAATAAACCATCGGTTTATCATAAACTGGAAGGAGTTGTTTAGAAACTCCTTTTGTTATTGGAAATAATCTTGATCCTTTGCCTCCAGCAAGTAATATTCCTTTCATATTATGAAATTATATAATTTATTAATATTTTTTTATTCAAGTTCATGCAATAATTGTTTTTTTCGAATTTTTGATGAAAAATTGTTTTTATAAAAAATTTTTCCTTTTTTGCCAAGCTTTTTTCTATCCTCTATGCTTGTTTTTAATGCCTTATTAACAAGTTTATTAAGCGCTGAAACATCACCCGGTGAGGAAAAAAATCCACATCCGGCATTAGCAATTATTGATGCCCCTTCTCCTGAAAGCATTGCCAAAACAGGTTTCCCCATAGCCATGTAACCTTGAAGTTTTGCAGGTACAGTTTGAGTAAAAAGTTTACTGTCATTTAATGAAAGATAAAGGAAATCCGCATGATCTATCCAAGAAGGAAGGTTTTCTGATTTTTGTTGGGGTATGAAAACTACTTTTCCTTGCTCTATCTCATGTATAAGCTGCTGTATCATTTTGGCTTTAAAACGACCTTCTCCGATAAAAATCCATTGGATTTTTTTGTTTATATTTTGTTTAATTACTTTACAAAGTGTCTCTAAATCTTGTGCAACACCAAGATTTCCAGTGTACATTATTTTAAGTAGTTTTGGATCAAAATCTACTTTAATTTCCATACGAGAAATGTTTTCTTCAATTTCTTTTTCCGCCCAATTTGGAAAATAAAAAACATTTTTATGAGGAACTCTTTCTAAAGCAATCTTTTTAAAACTAATCGATCCAATTAAAACTGTTTCAAAATTTTTATAAATATTTTTTACCCATTTTTCAATTATTTTTAACAAAAAATCTGATTTAATAATTCCTACTGCTTCCAAAGTTTGTGGCCACAAATCTAAATCCCATAAAATTGCTTTGGAACCTGTTAATTTTTTATATATCATGGCGGAAATAGCAATGAAAAAAGGACTAGTATGGTGAACTAAAATTTTTTGGTATTTTTTTTTAAAAAGTATTAAAAAAAAAGTGTACATGAGACAGCTCAAAAAGTAAGATAAATAATTAATAACCAAACGGAATTTTGAAGCATTACCTCTTGATATGTTTGGGAGTCTTCTAATTGTCAAATTTCCTTTTCTTTCATAAGACTTTTTAAAAGGGCCATAACCTTTATATATTTTACCTAGAGGATAATTTGGCCAACAAGTTACCACATGAACTATAAAGCCTGATTCATTCAACCATGCTACAACCTCATTAATTTTAAAGTGTTCCGGATAATAGTGATTAGTATAAACTAAGACTCTTTTCTCCATACCTTGGAATTAATATAATCTATGTGGGAGAGAAGAATTCGTTCTACTTTTAAAGAAATATTTGGTTTAGAATAATCCGCTACCATAAGAAAGTTTCGCTTTTCAGTGTTCTGATATTTTACAACTTCTATGCCTTGTAAAATTCGTTCTTTCTTCAGGCCAACCATCATTACAGCAGACTCTTGCATTGCCTCTGGTCTTTCATGAGCTTCTCTAATATTTAATGCCTTAAAGTTTAATATGGAAGACTCCTCTGATATGGTTCCACTATCAGAAAGAACTACAAAAGCATTTTTTTGAAGTTTGTTGTATGCAAAAAATCCTTGAGGTTCTAACCACTTAATTAAAGTATGTGATTTTATATTTTGAGCCTCTATTTGCTTCTTAGTCCTTGGATGTGTACTCACTATTATTGGATAAGAGTAGTTTTGAGCGAGAGCATTTAAACTAGATATAAAGTCATTAAAATTTTTAGAATTATTTATGTTTTCCTCTCTGTGAGCAGAAATTAAAAAATAATTATTCTTTTTTAGTTTTAGTTTTTTTAAAACGTTACTCTTTTCAATTTGTGCTTTATGATACATTAAAATTTCAAACATCGGAGAGCCAGTTTTAATTATTTGATCTGGAGGTATTCCTTCTCTAAGGAGATAATTACTTGATATGTCACTATAAGTGAGATTAATATCAGCTAGATGATCTACTAATTTACGATTTGTTTCTTCTGGTACACGCTGATCAAAACAACGATTTCCAGCTTCCATATGAAAAATAGGAATCTTTCTCTTTTTTACTGGAATTGCTGATAAACAACTATTTGTATCCCCAAGAATAAGAAAGGCATCAGGCTTTATTTTTTCTAAAAGTTTATCAATTTTTATAAGAATTTGACCAATAGTTTGTGAAGCATTTTCCCCTGCAGCGTCTAAATAATAATTAGGTTCAGGTATTTGAAGTTCTTTGAAGAAAATTTCATTTAAAGTATAGTCATAGTTTTGACCTGTATGAACAAGAATGTGTTCTATTGCCTTAGAGTGATGTAAACGATCAATAACCCTAGAAAGACGAATAATTTCGGGCCTTGTACCCACTACGGTCATTATTTTTATTGGCCTTGTTTTCATAATTGTAAGTTACACTTTTTCAAAATAGACGTCATCATCCTCTGGAACAAAATGTTCATTAATCCAGAAAACAGTAATCAAATCCTCTTCTCCTGTATTAGTGATATTGTGCGTTGTCCAAATTGGTATATCAACATAACCAGGCTTCTTACCATTGAGCTTAAATTCGATGCTATTTTTATTTCCAATGGTTCTTACCGCTATTATTGCATCTCCTTGGATCACTGAGAAACGTTCAATCTTTCTTGTGTGAAAGTGATCGCCTCTTGTTACTCCAGATTTTGTTACCGAAAAAGAAACTTGACCCTTTGACTTCGCTCTCATCAATTCAGTAAAATAGCCTCTTTGATCAGAATGAATTTTATAATACCTAGGAAAAGAATCTTTTAGGCTTATGGCAGACCGAAATGTATTGAATAATTGAATATCAAATAAACTTTTGAACTCTGGTATTACTCCATTTTGAATATAAGTAGTGTGAAAAACTTTTAATTGGGTTAATATCTCTGATACTTTTTTATTTATTTTATGTGGAACTTCTATACTATGAATACCTTTTAGCTTTATAGTTTCTAATATTTGACAAACAACATCTTCAACATATATTAAAGGAACAAGAGAATCCTTTATAATTTCAGGTTTTTCTTGTTTAATTAACTGATGAGAAAATGTTGTGATGAATGAATTATATTGTGGTTGCCCAAAGGGGCCAAAAATATTTGGAATAATCATTTTTATAAAAGAGAAACTTCCTATTTTTGCTTTTTTAGCAAGTATTTCTGAAGCCTCTTTCTTTGACCTGCCATAATGGGTATCCTTGTATTCTTGAAGACTAGAAGAAAAAAGTAAGATTCCTTCAAATTTATTTTTTATTAAACTATCTCCAAGAATTTCGGCTAGAAGTACATTTGTTTTTAAAATTTCTTCTTGTGAATTATGACGATTTAAACCTGCTAAATGAATAATTATATCACAATTATTTATAAAAGCAGATAAATCTTTTTGATTTTGAAAGAAACTGCGTTTAAAATCAATAATTTCAAAATCATTATATTGATATTTGATTTGATTTTTTAAATGAGTGCCAAGAAACCCATTATGCCCAGTAATTCCAATCTTTTTATTGGCCATTTATTTCTTTTTGAACTTCAGGTAATTCCATTAAAAGTTCCTTCATTTCTTTTAAATTTAATTGGTGGGTATTCTTGGAATTATATTCCCCAACTAAAATTTTAGATTGCCCTTCCGAAAAGTATTTCCTATAGTTCAAATCACGATTATCAGACCTAATGCGAAAATACAAACCAAGGTCTTCAGCTTTCAACATTTCTTCTGCTGTAACTAAAGTTTCATACATCTTCTCACCATGACGGATTCCTATGGTTTCGATTGATACTTTTGAATTAAACAATTCTTTTAAAGACTCAGCTAATATTTGAATCGTTGAAGCAGGTGATTTTTGAACTAATATATCGCCTTGTTGCCCATGTTCAAAAGCATATAAAACTAATTCAACCGCTTGATCCAAGGTCATCATAAACCTTGTCATCTCTGGTTGGGTTAGGGTCATTGACTCTCTATTTTTTATTTGCTCTATAAACAAAGGAATCACTGATCCTCTGGATGCCATTACATTCCCATAACGAGTTCCACAGAAGATAGTTTTATTATCATTAAGTACTCTAGCCTGAGCTATCATTACTTTTTCCATCAAAGCTTTACTCATTCCCATAGCATTTATTGGATATGCAGCTTTGTCTGTACTTAAAATTACAACCTTCTTTACGCCTTCATCTACAGCACATGTCAAAACATTCTCCGTTCCAAGAATATTAGTTTTTACAGCTTCTAGAGGGAAAAACTCACATGAAGGGACCTGTTTTAGGGCAGCTGCATGGAAAATATAATCAACACCTTGAATCACTTTTCTAACAGAATTTACATCACGTACATCCCCGATATAAAATCTGACCTTTGGATTTTGTATTTTTTTTCTTAAATCATATTGTTTCTTCTCGTCTCTTGAAAAAATTCTGATTTCATCAAAATTAGATTTTTTAAGAGTTTTGTTGAGAAAGGCCTCCCCAAAAGAACCTGTTCCACCTGTTATAAGTAATGTTGATGATTTCATGATTTTTTTAATGATATAATATCTCTAAATGCAAAATTCTTTACTTTATTTACCCAATCTCTAATCAAAGATACGTGATTTGAATGGTTCATTTCTTTAATAAATTTTACGTTTTGTTTGTGTGTAATTTTAGATAGTTCATTTAAATAGGGTTTATATACATTTTGCAAAAGAATACCTTTTAATGAAACTAAATAACTGCTTAGGTTAGTCTTAAATGTATAAGAATCAATTTGTTTTAAACCTGCAAAATGATAAAAAAGCAAAGGTTGGTCATTTATAAATATTCTCCCATTTTTAAGTTTTAAATCATAATTTTTTACATTCCAAATCGCAATATTCGCCCCTTTATGTTTGAGTATTTTTAAATTATCATATTTATTAGGCCAATAATCAAGATATTTTTGATCTGCATATTTTCCCTTATATAATTTTTGATAGCACCAATCCATACATTGATTTGCCCACTCTGATACGCATTTTCTGCCAACATCATCATTTCTAAAAGAGATCCATCCAACATTAAATCTTCCGTATTTATTTTTTGATCTATTTGTCCAATGAAATTTATGTTCTATAATTCCTATTGAGGCATCACCTAACTCATTGAAAAGATTTTCTAATGAATTATAAAAATACAAGTCAGCATCTATATAGTTTAGTAATTCTATTGAGGGATTTTGTTCGAAAATAAAATCACACACTTGGGCTGAACAGGTAAAAAAATATTCGGATTTGGTTCGTTCGTTTTGGATTTTTTTTAAATCTGGACGGAAATTTAATAACTCTTCATGAGAATAAACTACAGAATTTAGGAATGGGGTTTCTCCTAAATAATTAAATACATCAGAGTCCATACATACTATAAATAGTGTGAAATCCATTTTAAGCTCTAACAATGACTTATTAAGCAGTTTTGCATAAGGAAGATAGTTTAAATCAAAATAAGTGCAAAAATTTAAATGCTTCATTTAAAATAATTACTTATCGTTTCAATGATATAATCTTGATCAAATTTTTTTAATCCTGGATATAATGGAATACTCAAAAGGTTGTTTGCTAACTTTTCAGCTATAGGGAAATCTCCTTTTTTAAAATTTAATTCCTTGTATGCCTCCTGAAGATGCGGAGGAATTGGATAGTGAATAGAAGTCCCTATTTTTTTATTATTTAAATAGTCTTGAAGTTTGTCTCTTTCTGAAGTTTGAATAACATATAAATGAAAAACAGAATTGCTAGCTTTCTCCTGAAAGGGTAGAATAAGATTATCAACTTTTGGAAGATTATTCTGATAATAAGAAGCCTGTAATATTCGCTCCTCAGTGAATTTCTCAAGCACCTCTAATTTTATATTTAAAAATCCCGCTTGGAGCTCATCTATTCGTGAATTAATACCTTTTATTTTGTTAATATATTTTTGTTCAGATCCATAATTCCTATAAGATTTGCAAAATCTCATTATTTCTCTTGAATTTGTCGTAATACAGCCTGCTTCTCCAATCGCTCCTAGATTTTTTGTTGGATAAAAACTAGTCGCATTTGCATTTCCAAAGCTTCCAGTAAATTGATTCTCCCATTTGGCCAATTGAGATTGAGCATTGTCCTCTACTACAAATAAATCATATTTTTTTGCAATTTTTAATATTTGAGTCATATTACAAGCCTGGCCATAAAGATGAACAGGCAAAATTACTTTTGTTTTTGATGTTATTTTTTCTTCAATTTTTGAGGGATCTAGATTGTAAGTTTTAGGATCAGGTTCAACTGGAATGATTTTAGCACCCAATTGACTAATTGCAAGCCATGAGGCAATATAAGTATTAGAAGGTACAATTACTTCGTCTTCATATTTTATTCCTAGTGCCTTCAGAGCTATAATGAGGCCATCTAGTCCACTTCCAACTCCAATAGCATGCTTAATCCCTGTAAGTCGAGCAAATTTTTCTTCAAATAAATTCACTTCGCCCCCTAATACATAATTCTTCTTTTCTAGGATTTCGGCAGTTTTTTTTAGAAGTTTTGAACCTAAAATTTTATGTTGATGATCAAATGAAAGGAATGGTATCATAATTTAGTTGCATAAACAATTATATCTCCTGAAACGCCCATTCTCTTAATTGGTATTAAAAGTTTTCTTGAGATTCTATATAAACTACCAATTATCTTATAACCTTTAATTCCAAATAAATTATAAAAAAAAGATGCAAAAGGTGGTTGAATAACTTTAGTGACATTTACATTTTCGACATTAAAGCCTACTTTTTGAATTAAATTCCCAAATGACATTGGTGACCAAGTAAAAAGATGCTGATTAATATCATCATCTTCAAAGTTGTATGATAAATCTTCGTGGGGTACAGAAATTATTATATTCCCATTTGGCTTGAGAACTCTATATGTTTCTTTCAAAATTTTAATTGGATTGGAAATATGCTCAAGTGCACTATTTGATATAACCACATCGACACTGTTATTTTTAATTGGTCCGAAGGAATCAAAAACTTCAATCCCTAGAGATACTGCTTGTTTTTTAGCAAATGGGTTTATCTCAATCCCAATTTTCCTTTTACATTTAAGTGAATCTAAAACAAATCCACCTCCGCATCCAAAATCTAAAACAGAATCATTCAGATTTATCTTTGATTCAAATTTTGATCTAACAAATTGTGTATGATAAATTTTATTGCCTATGCCCTTTTGATAATCCCAATATGATTTATCGTATGCCATAACTTTTTAACGATTTTTTTGTTATTATATTTTTGTTCAAAAAACTAATTGACCCAATTTGATGCATTCTAAATAACCATTTTTAACTAATCCTTTATTTCTCAACCTTCCAAAACCCTTTCAAAAATTTTGGCCTGATTCTGTGGATTATATTTTTTTATTAATTTGTTTCTAATTTTATCTCTTTCCCAAGTCTTGAAATTTTTTGAAAACCATAATTCTATTTTAGCCTGTATACTAATTATATCATTTTCTTTATGTAATAATCCGTTAAATCCTTCTTTAATAGATTCACATTCAGGCATTTGATTATTAAAATTATTGTGGGTTAAAACTGGTGTACCATAGCACATAGCATGGATTGCATTTAAACCAACATTTCCTGGGGAAATAAGTAAATCTGATTCAAAAAACATTTTCCCAATTTCAATTTCATTGTGCTTAGCTTTTTCAAAAAAAATATACTTTTCTGCTTTAGCTGAAATAACTATATTCTTTAACGACTCTTTTTCTGGACCATCACCAATAATTTTTAATTTATATTTTTCATTATTTTGATTAATACTTATTATTGCCTTTATTGCTATGTCTACTTTTTTAATTTTTGTTAGTCTGCCAAAAAAAATAATGTTAAACTTTTTTTTATGAATAATTGATGATTCTGATTTTAATTTATGATAAACTTTTGTTTGTTCATTTAAATTAATTGAGTTAAAAATCACATGAAGCCTTTCTTCAGGAAAATTATTATAGATTAAAATATTCTTTGCCCTATTTTCATAAAGAAAAATATTATCTGCAAGCTTTAAAAAGAAAAGGCGAAGTTTTTTTTTAAAAAGATTTTCATTACCGTAAATACCATGGGTCCACAATCCAATTCCTTTGCCTCTTAACTTACAAATAATAATTCCAAGCCAATTTGAAATTATTTTAATATCACCAAGAAAAATTACTGAGTCATATTCACTTGATAATAATTTCCTCAAAATACCTACTTGCCAAAATAAATGACCCATAAGGTTTAAGTTTTTGATTGAATTTAATTTATTAATTTCATCTTTCGTAAAATAGGAATCTAATGATGTGGTTCTTATATCATTCAAGTCTTCGGGAGAAAAAAATATATTAAAATCAATTTTTTTAAGAGAAAGTAATGCTTTCCATAGCTCCTTTCTGTAAGATGGAAAAATGTTGGTGAAATAAAATATTTTTTTTGGTCTTAACATTAAGATAATCTATTTAGTTTTTTAATTAAATCTTCTGAATAAAAAAATCATATGCTCTGTCTTCTGATTAGCAATAAAACTTAATTTAAAAAATCATTTTATTTTAAGAATAACACCTTCTTTTTTAAAAGTAATAGTGCTGTAATAACTTTTCCAAATTTTTTTAAAACTATTTCTTGATCTAATATACCCCCATGGCACTGGGTATCTAAGTCTTAAAAGGCAAATTAAAAAAATTTTTATTTTAATAATTATTGTATTAAAAGTAATTATTTCCGCAGGAATAAAGTAAATCCATTTAGCATTTGACTCATAAAGCCTTTTAAAAAAATCTTCTAATTGATAATCTTCGAATTCTGTATCTATTCTTGAAAGTAAAATAACCGTAGAAGGGGTAACATTGATTTTAAAATTTTGATTAATATCAATTTTTGACGACTTGTCAAATATTTGAAAGCGGTTAATCCTTTCAATAGAATTTGTATTGTCTGAAACCTCACAAGCTATATCAAACTTTTTCATTAAGTGATATTCTAGTTTACAAGCGCCACTACAAAAAGAAATTAGTTTTTCTAATCTAAATTTTTTGTTCAAATATTCAAAATCAGAGATAACTATCTTACTTGGCTTGAAGTTTTCTAGATTAGTTAGATAATCATTTTTATTTTTTGGAATAAAAAAGGATTGATGACTAACAGAATCTCGGAGTTTATCCCATTTTTTCGTACCCTGTTTATCGAAAACAGTATAATTTTTTAGTTTCATTAATTACATTCAAGATTTTTATATGATTTCTTCAAGTAAGATTCTAAATCATTTTAAGTTTCAAAAAAATAAAAGCTTTTAGAACACTTATAATCGATATTATTTTTTAAAAATATAATCTTTTTTGTCATAATACTCTGAAGCCATTACAAGAAGTATAGATTCTTTTGAAAAGTTTTTCATCCAGTGATAATCTTCCGGCTCAATAATTAAACCTTTTTCGGGACTATCAAGCTTATAAATATGTTTTTTAGAATTTTCTACAATTATCTCACAGCTCCCTTTAATACAAACTGCGAGCTGCCTTGTCAATTTATGCTTATGAAATCCTCTTTTTGAATTATCCACATCATATATATAAAAAATTCTTTTTACATCAAAAGGGATTATTTTTTCAATAACAGTGAGGCTTCCTCTATTATCTGAATGAGTATTAAAATTTAAAATTTTAGCCATTTAAGATGATTCTACTAATTATCATTTTTTATGTAAAACATATTACGGTCCTCTATTCCGAATAAATTATATCCATTTTTCTTTAAATATATATCTACTAATTTTTTATTTTCATTGACCTCAATCAATATAAGTTTAACAAAGTATTTATCTAAATCAATAGATTTAAGAACTTCAAAATCATGTCCCTCAACATCAATTGTAAGAAAATCTATTTTATTTTTTCTGTTTTTAAAATAAATTTGGAGAATTTCATTTAGAGTTGTAGTCCTAATCTTTTCTTTTTTTAAAGGTCTGATAGAGTTTTCGTTGAGAAAATCTATGCGCCTTTGGCTTAATATTCCATTCAAAGCTGTTTCTTTGAAGAAGTAAAAAGTTACATCTTTAATACAATTCGAAACTAAATAATTTAAGTTAATGTCTTTTTTTCTAAAAATTTTAAATAGTCTTAAATTTCTTTTATCTCCGTCTATATTTATTCCAGTCCATCCTCTTTTATAAAGCGCTGCAGTATTAGAAAATCTCATTGGATGATGACACCCTACATCTAAATAAAATCCATTAGATTTCATTTTAAAAATGTCAACTAATATTGATTCTTCATTACCCTGAGAAAAATTCCTTTTTTTAAAAAATATCCAGTAAATATCACTTAATATTTTCATGTCTTATTTGAAATTAAAAAATTTCATGAGTTCGAACAAAAATAGTATATCTTAAAACTAATTCAACTGATTATTTATGAATGATGGAGCTTATATAGAGAATCAGAGATAATTTTTAAATTTATCAAATTTAATAATTTAAAGTGTTATTAATTTTATGCAAAAATTATAAATTTTTAATTTATTCTGTAAATGAATAAAAATTATAAATTACAATATTAAAATAACATACTTTAGCGACAATTAATTAAGAATTTAATCCTTCTTACTTTAAATATGAAAATATTAGGAATTTCTTGTTTTTATCATGATTCAGCTGCTTCAATTATCGTTAACAGTAAAATTATATGCTGTGTTCAAGAAGAAAGATTTACTCGAGAAAAACATACACCTAAATTTCCGCTAAATTCAATAAAATACTGTCTAGAAGAAACAGGTCTAAAAATTAATGAATTGGATGCTGTTGTTTTTTATGATAAACCTTTAGTTAAATTTGAAAGATTACTTTCGACTTTTTATGAGGTTGCTCCTAAAGGGCTTCTTCCTTTTTTAAAATCAATTCCAATTTGGCTAAAGGAAAAACTCTTTTTGAGAAAATTAATTTATGACAATCTTAAAGAAATCGAACCTACTTTAAAGAAGAAAGATCTTAAACTTCTTTTTACTGAACATCATATATCGCATGCAGCAAGTTCATTTTACCCTTCTAATTTAAAAGAAAGCTCGATATTAACAATAGATGGTGTTGGGGAATGGTGTACAGCTTCTATTTGTCAGGGTAATGATAAAAAAATCAAAATAATCAAAGAATTACATTTCCCTCATTCAGTTGGGCTCTTGTATAGTTCTTTCACTTATTATCTTGGTTTTAGAGTAAATTCTGGTGAATATAAATTAATGGGATTAGCTCCTTATGGCATTGAAAATTCAGAACAAACAAATTTATTCATTGAAAAAATTAAATCTGAGATAGTTGATATTAAAAAAGACGGGTCAATTTTTTTAAATCAGAAGTATTTTAAGTACACCTATGGGCTAAGGATGATCAATGAAAATAAATTCAAAGGATTGTTTGGGTTTAATACACGAAAAGAAGAGGAGGAGATTACACAAACCCATTGTAATATGGCACTTGCAATACAAATGGTTACTGAAGAAATTGTGATCAATATGGTAACAGAAACTAAGAGATTAACTAATTCCAAAAACTTGTGTTTATCAGGAGGTGTTGCGCTAAACTGTGTTGCCAATGGTAAAATTGAGCAGTTGAAATTATTTGACAATATTTATATCCAACCTGCATCTGGTGATGCGGGTGGGGCTTTGGGAGCAGCTTTATCTATTAATCATATGTATTTTGATTGCGAAAGAATCTATTCCAAGGGATATGATTTGATGAATGGATCATATCTGGGACCTTATTTTTCAGATAAAGAAATTCTAATTACAAATAAGAAATATAAAGCGGTTTACAAACAATTTGATTCCTTTGAAGATTTGTCTAAAAAAGTGTCCAAACTAATTTCAAAAGGTAATGTTATAGGTTGGTTTCAAGGGAGATCAGAGTTTGGCCCAAGAGCACTTGGAAATCGGTCAATCCTTGCAGATCCAAGAAATTCGAAAATGCAGAAAAAATTAAATCTTAAAATAAAATATAGAGAGGGATTTAGACCATTCGCTCCATCTGTCCTTGAAGAAGATTATAATGAATTCTTTGAAGGAGAAATTTTAAGTCCTTACATGCTAATGGTAAAAAATATTCAACAAAAAATAAAGTTGAATATCCCGAAAAATTATTGGAAACTAAATTATTGGGATAAATTATACACTAAAAGATCCAAACTTCAGTCTATCACACATGTTGACTTTAGTGCAAGAATTCAAACTGTAAGTAAAAAGACAAATCCCAGATATTGGGAATTATTAAATGAATTTAAAAAAATCACAAAAATTGGGGTGCTTATAAATACAAGCTTTAATGTTAGAGGTGAACCAATCGTTAATTCTCCAGAGGATGCTTTTAAATGTTTCATGAACACCGAAATGGATTATCTGGTTATTGAGAATTTCCTTTACAACAAAAAGGATCAGAAAACCACTATTAGAAGAATTGATTTTGATAAGGATTAAAAAATTAAAAGATGAAGTTGTTTTTTAAAAATCTAATAATTCAAGTTTTAATTATTTTAATTTCATTTTTCATTTTGGAATTTGTATTAAGAATAATTAATTCTGATATGAATAATTATGATATAGAAATGTGGAGATATTCTAAAGAATTAAAAATAAAGACCAAAAACATTGGACATGTTCATCAAAAAAATAAATCTGCCATCTTGCAAAATGTTGAGATCAATCTTAATTCTGATGGAATGAGATCTTATGAAAAAGATAAGAGACAAAAAGTTTTATTTATTGGTTCATCTATCTCACTCGGATGGGGTGTGAAATTTAATAAAACCTATCCTCAATTGATTCAATCAAAACTTGATAATGACTCGATAAATTATCAAGTATTAAATGGTTCTGTAGGAAATCATAATACCTATAGATATGTAAATAATTTCCTTGAAAATCAAAAAAATATAAATCCAGAATGGATAGTTTTAAACTATTTTATTAATGACGCCGAAATTTTGAATAATGATTCATCAAGCTGGTTCTTGAAAAATTCCCAATTAGCATCCACTATCTATATAACTTTTAGAAAAATTCTATCGAAAAATGAATTTGATCTTAAAGCTTACTATAAAAATTTATATGGAAATGACAGTAAAGGTTTTGCAGAAGTAAAAAAATCACTAGTGAAATTATCAGAATATTCAAAATCCAAAAATATTAAAGTTTTATTAACGATTATTCCTGACATACATTTTTTAGAAGATTATCCTTTTGCCAATATTCATAATGATATAAGAAAAATTTCAGACAATTTAGGTTTTGAATTTTATGATTTATTAGAGGCTCTTGAAGGAATACCGTTCAAAAAATTACAAATTATTAAAGGGGACTCACATCCTAATGAGTATGGGCATAAATTAATATCTGATTCCTTGTACGTTAAAATTAGAAGTGTTGGTTTAAAAAATAATTAAGCTTAATTTTAAATATTAACTAAAAAAAAATGAATAAATTTTTTAAGATTTTTTTTATAAATTTTTTTATTCTGATTATTTTCTTTTCACTAGTAGAAAACCTAATCGATGGATCAAAATCTTTTGATAATAGGTTTATAAGCTTTAAAGAATACCCACCAAGAATGAATTTAAATGGAAATCAATTAACTGATGCTAATGGATACCTTGGAAGTAATCGTGATTATAATGGAATTATTTATGGCTCAAGTCCAATTGCCAATTTTGATTTAAATTATGAAGATAGAATTAATTTTTTAGCATCTTCTAAAATCAACCAAAAATGTAAAAGCATTTATTTAGCTAATGCTGCAGTTGGAGGGTCGTCTTCTCTCCATAATTCATACATGAGTTTTATACATAAAGAATTTTATAATAATAAAATTAAGCATGTAATTATTTCTCACAATGTTTCAGACATTTATTTTCTTAATTACAATAACCTGAACTACTTTATTAGTGATTTAAAGACTTTTAATCAAGAATTTAATTCTTATTCTTATTTTGGAAAATTAAAAACATTAATGAAATTACTATTCCCTAAATTGAGTAAAAAAATTGGGAGCTATTTGCCGAAAAAAGGAATTTTTAGTGAGAAAGATAATTTTTTTGTGGATAATGAAAATAAAGAAAAGCTTTTGCTAAAAAATTATAAAGAAATGTTACTATTAATGATAAATATGTTGAAAAATAAGGAATTAGAAATTATCGTTTTGACAGAACCATTTCTATATGAAAATAAATATAACTTAGATCGTATAAGAGATATTGGAGAAAAAAATTTTATGACTTTAATTAATTTACATAAAAAAATCAATTCGCTATTGAGAGAGATTTCTAATGACCAAAAAATAAATCTTATTGATATGGATTCTTTATTTCCGAAAGAAAGAAAGTATTTTAGTGATGGTTACCACTTTAATGAAAAGGGAGCAAGTTTATTTGCTGATATATTATCATCATCATATTGTGAACTTAATTAATGCTATTTAATTCTAAAGAATTTTTAGTTTTCCTACCAATAGTACTTTTTCTATACTGGTTTGTTTTTAACAAAAAAACTGAGCATCAAAATTTAATTATAGTATTATCATCATATTTTTTCTATGGCTGGTGGGACTATAGATTTTTATCTTTAATATTTTTATCAACTCTGATTGACTATTTTATTGGATTAAAAATTTTTAAAGAATCCTCTTTTATAAAGAAAAAATTATTTTTATGGTTTTCAATATTTATTAATATTGGAATATTGGGCGTTTTTAAATATTATAATTTTTTTGTTGAATCATGGTTAATTCTATTTAGCTCATTTGGATATGATATTCAGAGTGTATGGACCTTAAATATTATTCTTCCTGTTGGAATTTCATTCTATACATTTCAAACATTATCTTATACAATTGACATATATAAAAATAAGCTAAAGCCTACTAAAAATTTTATTTCATTTGCTTCTTTTGTTTGTTTCTTCCCGCAATTAGTAGCTGGTCCAATTGAAAGAGCAACTAATCTTTTGCCTCAAATACTTAATAAAAGAGAGATTGATTTTAAACAGATTACTCAAGGATTAAAATTAATTCTTTGGGGTTTGTTTAAAAAAGTTGTCATTGCAGATTCTTTAGCACCAATTGTTAATGATATTTTTGGTAATTATCAAAATTATAATGGATTTGATCTCTGGTTAGGAGCAATTTATTTTGCTTTTCAAATTTATTGTGATTTTAGTGGATACTCTGATATCGCAATTGGAACTGCGAAACTTTTTGGATTTGAATTAATGTCCAATTTTAAATTCCCTTACTTTTCAAGGAATATAGGGGAGTTTTGGAGAAGATGGCACATATCGCTTTCAACTTGGTTTAGAGACTATCTATACATACCAATTGGAGGG
>MDTC01086934.1_pt1 | contig 17764 bp, 15 predicted proteins | sample 811181 | NCBI WGS metagenome assembly MDTC01 (sample SAMN05326644, study PRJNA326480) | marine metagenome | isolation source: seawater | place: Pacific Ocean: North | collected 2011 | reverse complement strand
GCAAGTCTTCCAATTCTTGTAAACTGCTGAACTGCGGAGTTTCCACCTATAACTACTGAGTCTTCAATTGTTACATGTCCCCCAAGAGGAACATTATTAGCTATAATAACATTATTTCCAATTATACAATCATGGGCTACATGGGACGAAATCATAAATAAACAATTATTACCAATTACTGTTTTTGATCCTCCTCCTTCAGTGCCAGGATTAATCGTTACATATTCTCTAATAAAATTATTTTCTCCAATAGTCAGACTATTTTTTTCACCTTTGAATTTTAAATCTTGAGGTTGAGTACCTATACTAGCGAATGGGAAAATTTTTGTTCCATTACCGACCTTGGTATTTCCCTCAATATGTACATTAGAAACAAGCTCTACATTCTCACTAAGCTCTACTCCTGGGCCGACATAGCAAAATGGGCCTATTTTTACATTTTTTGAAATCTTTGCTTTTTTATCTATTTCACTTGATCTATGTATCATTATTTTCTATCAACTATTGTTGCTGACCATTCTGCATCTGCCATTCTTTTACCATTTACTTTCGCAGTGCCCTTGTATTTCCAAACTCGACCGTGAGATCTTATGGCTTCAATTTCTAAATGTAATTCACAATCTGGTATAACAGGGTTTCTAAATCTTGCTTTATCTACTCCCATTAAAAAAACCAATTTATTTTCATATTCCTTCTTATCGATGCCGTGAGCAGTAAGTGCAGCAGCGGCTTGGCCAAAAGCTTCTACAATTAAAACTCCTGGCATTACTGGTTGATTAGGAAAATGGCCTTGAACATAAAAACTATTTTTTTTTACGTACATTATTGCTGTTGCAGATTTTAAAGGTACAATATTTATTAATTTATCTATTAACAACATAGGCTCTCTATGTGGCAATAAACTTTCTATTGTTTTTTTATCTATTTCAGTTTCATTCATTTTTTATTTTTTAAAAAGTCTCGAAGAGGAACAGCGGGATATCCCATTACGATTTGATTATCTTCGATATCTTTAACTACACCACTTCCGCCTCCAATTTTTACATTATTTCCAATTTTTAGATGACCAGAGATACCCGCTTGACCGCCAATAGAAACTTGGTTGCCAATTTTTGAACTTCCAGCAAATCCAACTTGACCAGCTATCATACAGTTTGATCCTATTTTTACATTGTGAGCAACATGTACCTGGTTATCTAGATAAGTATTCTTACCTATAAAAGTATCATCCACAGATCCCCTGTCTATGGTACAACCAGATGCTATTTCAACATCATTTTCAATCAAAACTTTTCCAATGTGAGGAACTTTCATATTTTTATTTTTTAAAGGTATAAAGCCAAATCCTTTCTGACCAATTTTACAGTTATCTTGCAATACTACCCTATCTGCGATTATTGAATTTTTTAAAATAATGTTTGCACCCAAAACACAATCTTTTCCAATAACCACATTCTGCTCGATAATTGAATTACTGCCAATGACTGTATTTTTGCCTATTTTAACGTTTTTACCAATTAAAACATTATTTCCAAATTTAACAAACTTGTATTTTTTTTTTTGATGGTTTTTTTAAAGATAAATCTGGATAATCTATATCCGCAGTTGGATAAAGCTTTTTAAGAGTTTTGGCTAATTCAAAAAGAACGTTTGTAACTATTATTTGTTGAGTTGACGAAGGTAAAAAGCCTTTATATTTGTCTAAAGTAATACAAGCACCTGCTTTAGTATTTTCTGCATCAATTTTATATTTTATTGAGTCAAAAAAACTTATATCTTGAGACTTCGCAAGATGGAGTGGTTTGACGTCATTAATTTGAAAATTTTTTTGTAATTTAATATTTTTAAAGATTTTATCTAATTTTAAACTTTTTTTTTTAAAAAAAGAATTTGAATTCATCCAAATTTAATTAAGCTTAATTGATTTTAGTTTTTTATTTAGTAAATTCATTATTTCTTTAGTGATATTCAAGTTTTCGTCTGCAAGCAACAAACTTTTTTTATCAACTACCATTCTAATTTTTTTTTCTTCCATATAGTTCTTAATTATTGGATTTAAATTTTTGAGTAATTCGTTTCTCGCTTTAGTCCTTTGATTTGCAACAGTCTCTAGAAGATTATTTCTTTCTTTTTGTAATTGTGAAATTTTTTGTCTAAGTTCTGTTACCTTTTTTCTGTATTCATCCGATGAAATAATTTTTTTTTGTTGAATGAGTATCTGCTCATCATTCTTAATTTGTTTTTCTTTAGATTTCAAATCTTTCAATCCTTTTTCCAGCTTGTTTTTCAAAAAAGTCTGGGCTTTTTTGCCAGCGTTACTTTCATTTAAGATATATTTAAAATCTAAGAAAAAAGGCGTGTCAGACAACACAGCATTATTAGTGATGAATGTAAAAATACTTATAATTAAAACCTTTTTAAGTAATTCCATTTTCTAAAAGGTTGTCCCTAAATTAAAATTAAAGCTTTCAGTAACATCTGTGGTTGCTTTTGATAAATTTTGTGAAAAAGTAAACGTCATTGGACCTATAGGTGACATCCAGCTTGCCATTGCTCCCGCCGATGATCTTATTTTGTTACCGTCATCTAGTGTATCATCATAATCAACGCCCCATACGTTTCCAAAATCTAAAAATAAGTTTACATCTGTATTTGAATTTTCAGGTAGGAAATTAGGAAGATTAGCTTCAAAATTTAGCACAGCCGCATAATTTCCTCCAATATGGTCACTTCCATCTATTGGGCCAATCTTACCTTTTTCAAAACCTCTCATTCTTCTTGAACTTAGAACCTGTCTTTTGCTTAATCTTACATCATCGTTGTCTAAGCCGTTTATAGTCGATAAATAAAGTTTAGAAGCTCCAATAACATTTTCTCCGATTTGTTTATAAATGCTGGAAGAAAATCTATTTGCTAAAAAAGACTTATCTGCATAAAAAGGTAAACTTTGACTAAAATGTACTATTGATCCACTGGTTGGCATGAAAGCTCTATCTCTATTGTCTAAAGTAAATCCATAATTTCCTGCTACTTCACTAAAATTTCCACTTTGTTTTTTTAGTGAGTCTGATGCGTTATCTAAAGTTCTTAAATCGTCAATACTAGCGGTTAAGCCTAATACCGCAGTAACATCTTTGAATTGTTCGAATGTTGTTCCTACCCTGGCTGTTATTATAGAGTTTTCGTAACCTTGATTAGGTTTATCGTTTTCAGTGCTTGAAAAAGAATAATTTAATGAATTCCCCAAAAAATTATAATTTGGATCATTATAACTTAAAGTGCCAGTTAATGACTCTGAGTCTACATCTATATCAAAAGCAACAGCTTTTCCCTCGCCTAGCCAATTATTTTCTTTAATATTTATTGCAAAACTTCCTCCACTGGTACCAATTCCAGCGCCTGCACTTATTTCACCGGTTGGTTTTTCTTCAACAGCTATATCTATAATTTTTAAATTTGGTTCCGCACCATCTTTTACTGTATATTTGACACTTTTAAAAATATTTCTAGCTTTAATTTCAGAAATGGATTTTTCAATGCTTAGTTTTGTATATGGATCTCCCTCATCTAGTATAAGTTCTCCTCTAATAACATCTTCGTTTGTAATAGTATTTCCAGTTATATTTATTCGCTCTACGAGCGTCTTTTTTCCCTCAAAAATGTTTAAGATAATATTTACGGAGTCAACCTCTATAATTTCTTGAACATTATGTTCAACAAATTGAAGATTATTTGAAGATATTAAATTATCTAGTCTATCTAAAAGTTTTTTAACTTTGAAAGGAGAGTAATACTCGCCTATAAGTTTTTTATATGTTTCTTCCAACGGAAAAAATAATTTTTTATCAAAAACTTCGTCAACATTAGTAGAAATTTTACTTATTGTGTATCTATTACCCTCATCTATAGAATAAACCAAATTAGCATTACCTTTATCATCTATTTCTGCATAATTTGAAGTAACTTTTACGTCATAATAACCTGCAGATTTATAATAATTCTTTAATAATCTTATATCTAATGATATTAAATTCTTACTCAAGTTCGTGTTTCTAGTTAAAATTTTCCAAAATTTATCCTCCTCACTAGCTAAAACATCTCTTAATCTACTTGCCCTAACATTTTCATTTCCAATAAAATTTATCGAAGAAATTTTAGTTTGCTCTCCACGATCAATCTGAATAACTATATCGTAATTATTTTCATCTATTTTTTTAACTTTAGTTTCTATTTTACTAAAATTATATCCTAATGAAGAGTAAAGTTTTTTTATTGTATCAATATCTGAAGACAAATAATTTCTAATAAAAGATCTCTTCTCTTTTAATCTAATAATTTTTTTTATCTGATTTCTGTAACCTTTATTTTTTTCTCCGACAACAATTAGCTGATTAATGACGGGGTATTCTTTAAGATAAATTTTTAAAGTACCGTTGATAATTGAAACACTTACATCTTCAAAAAAATTCGTTGAAAATAAATTTTTTGTAATCTGATCAAGCTCCCTCTCTGAGTAATCTTTGTTTAACTCAATATCGCCATAGATTTTAATTGTCTCTTTAGAAACTCTTTTGTTACCTTCAACTTCTATATTATTAATTATTTCAGCATTTACTTTTGAAAAGATTAAAAATATTATTGTAATTATAGTTAAAAAATAATTCATCTAATTTCAATTTTTTTACAAGTCATTTCCCTAGCCCAAAAATCTATTTCATTGATTTGCTTAATATTTTTAGGCTTTCTTATAGCATATTTTTTATAATTTCTATCCTTCAGAATGGCCATTATGATTTTATTAATACTCAAAAAGGGTATCTTTTTTTTGAGAAATTGATCAACTAATATTTCATTGCACGCATTAATTATAATTGCAGAAGATGGGTATTCATTGGCTTGCTTTTTTAGCTTTATAGACGGAAAAATTTGGCTATTTACTTCTTCAAAATATAAGTTCTCTATACCGAAATTTGATTTTCTTTTACGAGATTTATAAAATTCTGAGATATTTAATTTGCCATCAAATATGGCATTTGCTAATGGAATTATCATTGATGTTTCGTGATAAATAAATTTAAGCAAACCATTTTTTAATTTTATGATAGCGTGTACCAGAGAGTTTGGGTGAATTAAAATATCTATTTTATCATCTGTAATGTCAAATAATTTTTGTGCTTCAACTGATTCTAAAACTTTATTCATTAAGGTGGAAGAGTCGATACTAATTTTTTTTCCCATTTTCCATTTAGGATGTTTTAATGCATCTTTCGGTTTGATATTTTTAAGTTGATAGATTTTATATTTTAAGAATGGACCCCCTGAAGCTGTAATGTAAATTTTTTGAATATCTTTTAAGGGATGATTTTCAAGTAGTTTTGATAAAGAGAAATGTTCTGAGTCTATTGGAATAATTTTCGTTTTAAATTTCTTTGATTTGTTTTTTATCAAATCCCAACCACAAATTATTGACTCTTTATTTGCAATAAGAACTTTTTTACTAAATTTTATCATTGATAAAGTTGGTTCTAGTCCGGCAATACCTGGGATTGCAGCAATAGTAACATTTGATTTTTTTAAATTTTCGAAATTGAAATTGTTATAAATAATAGTCCTTCCATTAAATCTTTTTTTAATTTTCTTAAATATAATTTTGTCTGTTACTACAAAATATTTTGGTTTATATTTGTTTATTTGGTTACAAATAAGATTATAGTTTTTGTTTGCAGACAATAAATTTACTTTAAAAAAATGTTTTTTTTTATCCACTATTTTTAACGATGAAAGTCCAACAGAACCTGTAGATCCAAGTATTGATATAAAATTTTTCATTAAAGTAATAATATTAATGTTAAAAAACCTACTGGTATACCAAACAATATTCCATCCAATCTATCAAGTATTCCGCCATGGCCTGGAAGAATATTTCCAGTATCTTTAAGATTAGATTTCCTTTTTAAAAAAGAAAAAAATAAATCGCCAAGTTGACACGATGCAGAAGTAATAAAAGCAATAATAATAATTCTAAGATTTAAATTTCCATTAAAATAAAAAAATAAACTTGAAACTACTATCCCTGATAAAATGAAAGATCCAACTAAACCAGAGATAGTTTTTTTTGGGCTAATTTTTGTTAGCTTTGGTCCTTTAAATATATTTCCAAATAAATACCCTCCTATATCTGAAGCAATACATCCTAATAATAAAGTAATGACTATAAATTTAAAGTTCAAAAAATTTGAAAATAAAAGAAAAAAATAACAAAATAAAAAGACGTAAGCTGTAAAAATGAAATTTGATAAGTAAATAACAGTCTTGTTTTTAAAAACTTTAATAATAATTTTATAAAATTCAATCAAAGATAAAACACCAAAAACGATCAAACTATACATCATTATAAAATTAAATTTGAATATTAGAAAAATTAATAGTAGTAAAAAAATAGAAGTATAGAGTCTTTTTATTAAATTTTTTTTTATCATATAGCACCAAAATTTCTCTTACTTTTCTTAAATTTGTTTATAATTGTTTTTAAATCTTTAATATTAAAATCTGGCCATAGTTTTTTCAAAAAGAACAATTCTGCATATGCTAATTGCCATAACATAAAATTACTTAATCTTTGGTGACCTCCTGTTCTTATCAGAATTTCAGGATTTGGCATATTTTTTGTATATAAAGACTTTTCAAAGTTATTTTTTTTTAAATTTTTTTTTTGTTTTTTTTGCTGCATTTAAAATTTCACTCTTTGAACCATAATTAATAGCTAAATTTACTACTATCTTTTTATTATTTTTTGTTAATTTAATTGTTCTTTTCAATATTTTTTTTAATTCATCAGATAATTTGCTCATCTCACCTAAAATATTAATTTTGATTCCTTGTGAAATAACATTTTGAATTTCATTAGTAAAATAAACACTAATTAATTTGAATAAATAATTTATTTCAGTTTTAGGTCTTCTCCAGTTTTCTGATGAAAAAACATAAAAAGTTACAATTGGAATTTTTAAATTAATTGAACCTTTTACTATTTTTTTTACAGTTTCCACTCCCTTTAGGTGACCAAAATTTCTAGATTTATTCTTTTTTCTCCCCCATCTTCCATTGCCATCCATAATAAAGGCAATATGGTTGAGTTTATTCATATCTGACTAATCTCTTTTTCTTTTTCAATTAAAATTTTTTCTATTTTTTCAATATTTGTATCTGTTAGATTTTGAATATTTTTTTCAAAATTTTTATTTTGATCTTCAGATATTTTTTTATCTTTTAATTTTTTTTTTAATTCTTCATTAGCTTCTCTACGAATATTTCTTACTGAAATTTTACTTTTTTCACCCATATTTTTTAAAATTTTAATTAGATCTTTTCTTCTCTCTTCTGTTAAATCCGGAATTCTTAACCTTATTATCTGTCCATCAATTTGAGGATTGATGCCGAGTTCAGATTTTTGAATAGCATTATCAATGTGCGATATATTTGATTTATCCCATACTTGAATTGAAATTAATCTAGCTTCAGGTACACTTACTGTTGCAAGTTGCTCTATGGGCATTAATTGTCCATAAACATCAACTTTTATTATATCTAACATGCTTGTGTTAGCTCTTCCTGTTCTTAACGTAGAAATATCTTTCTTGAATGAACCAATGCTTTTGTCCATTTTGGATGAGTAATTTCCTTCTTCAAATTCGTTGCTCAAATTATACTCCTTCACCTACTTTATATCTTAAAAATTTTATTATGTTTATTTTCTTATCAGTTGTGTTTTCTTTTAAGATATCAGAAACTTTTTTTTTAGGGTCCATTATCCATATTTGATTTAAAAGTGAATTGTCATTTAAAAATTTAGAGATCTTGCCTTTTGATATTTTTTCGGCAATTTCGACTGGTTTTCCGGAGTTTAGAATTTCTGCCTTTATTATCTCTAATTCTTTATCAATAATTCTCTTATCAATTTTATCTGTATCTATTGCTAAAGGATTAGAAGCAGCTATGTGCATTGCAATTTTGGTGCCTAAATCATTATTTTTATCTTTAATCACTCCATCTAATTTTACAACAGAAATTATCTTACCAATATTTTTTTCAATTGCAGAGTGTACATAAAAAAAATTTGTGCCTCCTGAGTTGTCAAAAAAATCTGCTCTTCTAATTATAATTTTTTCGCCGATTTTAGAAATTAAATTAACAAGATTGTCTTTTACTAAAAGACCGTTTGACATTTTTGAACTATTTAAACTATCTAATTTTGCTTTGACAAAAAAGTTAATATCTGAAAGTTCTTTACAAAAATTTATAAAATCTTTATTTTTTGCTACAAAGTCAGTTTCACTGTTAATTTCAATGATTGAGACTTGGCCTTCCTTTTCTTTTATAAGGGCTAAGCCTTCAGAGGCAGTTCTACTCATTTTTTTTGAAGCTTTAGCTATTCCTTTTTTTCTCAAAAATTCTATAGATTTTTCCAGGTCACCTTTTGTTTCATCCAAAGCTAATTTACAGTCTTTGAAACCAACTCCAGTCATTTCTCGAAGTTTTTTTATATTTTCAAGTTGATTTTTGTTTGACATTTTAAATGGACCAAAGGCTATTTTTGTAATTCAGGTTTTGGTTTTTTCTCTTCAGATCCTTTTATAAATTTTTCAGCGTCTTTGATCGTTTGTTTCAGTAGCTCACAATAAAGATTAATAGATCTTCTCGCATCATCATTTCCCGGAATAGGAAAATCTATACCTGTTGGATCAGAATTAGTGTCTAAGACTGCTATAATTGGTATACTCAGTTTTTTTGCTTCAGCAACAGCCAATGACTCAATATTAGTGTCAATTATAAAAATTAAGTCTGGAGTTTTTTTCATTTCTGCAATGCCTCCTAAAGATCTTTTAAGTTTTTCTCTCTCTTTTCCAAATTTTAATATTTCTTTTTTTGTAAAACCTAAATTTTCTTTGGAGAGTTGATCCTCTAATTTCTTTAATCTTTTTATTGAATTCTGAATTGTGTTCCAATTAGTTAGCATTCCTCCAAGCCATCTATAATTAACAAAGTACTGGCCTGTTTCTTTTGCTAAATCACTTATTTGTTCTGATGCTTGTTTTTTTGTTGAAACTAACAGAAGTTTTCCTCCTGATGAAATCACTTTATGAACTTGTAATAATGCGTTTTTTAAAAATTCTACAGTTTGTGTTAAATCAATTATGTGAATAGAATTTTTTTCACCGAAAATAAACTTCTTCATTTTAGGGTTCCATCTAAGTGTTTTATGACCTAGGTGAACACCTGCTTCTAGTAATTGTTTTATATCTATTTTTGGTACGTTCATGTTTTTTTCCGGTTAATCCACCACAGTAAACCCATTATTTAATGGACCGGTAGGGCATTACCCTTCTAACTGTGTGCGAAATATAGTCTGATATATACAATCAAAATAAAAAATCAATACTCTAAACAGTTATTTTTTCCACATAATTCTTAGATTTTAGTGCTTTATAATGATCTAAATTAAACTTCCTTGTATTTTCTAAAGAATAATGAGCTTTTTTATTTTTTTCATTAATTATCAAATTAATCTGAGTATCGCCATTAGCAGACAACAAATCTCTTATTTCTTGAATATTAAATTTATTTTTTAACTCAATTGTGACTTTCTCGAAGGGTTTGTTAATTACCTCTTCTAAATTAAGAATTTTTTTTACATTAATTCTAACTTGTTTTTCATTTCTTAAAGAAAGATCTTTTTGCAAAGAAAGGATAAATGACTCCGATTCTTTCAGTTTTTCACGATTTGAAATCAATATTTCAGAAAATAAAAATAGTTCAAATTCTCCATTAATATCACTAAATTTAACAATGGCATAAGGAGTTCCCTTTGAACTTTTTTTTTCCTGTATAGACATAATCGTACCTGCAACTAATTTTTCTTTTTCATCATTTTGTAGGAATCGATTGTAGGAAATTATGTTTAATTGTTTAAAAGTATCCTCGTACTCACTTAACGGATGGTCAGATATATAAAAACCTAAAGATTTGAACTCTTCCGCTAATAATTGCTTTTGCTTCCATGGGGTTGATGATAAAAATTCAAAGTCATTGTTTAGTTTTTCATTATCATCAAAAAGATTTGACTGATTATTTTCTTTATCTTTATTAATATTTTTAATTTCTTGAATAATTTTTGGAATGGATATGAAGATCTTATTTCTGTCGTGGCAAAATTCATCGAATACTCCTGCTTTTGTTAAACCCTCTAGTTGAAGTTTATTAACATCTCTTGCATTAGCTCTATTAATAAAGTCTTTAAATGATTTATATTTTCCGTTTTTTTCTCTTTCCTTTACAATATTAGAAATGGCTTCGAAGCCAACATTTTTGATAGCTCCAAGACCATAATAAATTTTTTTATCAATAGCTTTAAATTCTGCAAAGCAATTATTCAAAGAAGGTCTAATAATTTCAACATTTAATCTTTTAAGCTCCTCAACAAATTCTCTTAATTTTGATGTATTTGTGAGTTCAGTTGACATCGTAGCAGCTATAAAATCCTCTTTATAATACGTTTTTAAAAACGCCGTTTGATAAGCGATGAGTGCGTAAGCAGCTGCATGACTTTTATTAAAGCCGTACTGTGCGAATGGCTCAATTTTGGTAAAAACAAAATTCGCCACATCTTTTGGTATACCATTTTTTATAGCTCCATTTATAAACCTCTCTTTTTGTTTATCTAGTTCCGCTTTCTTTTTTTTTCCCATTGCTCTTCTTAATATGTCAGCCTCCCCAGCAGTGAAGCCTGCTAAAGTTTGAGCTATTTGCATAACTTGTTCCTGATAGATTATTATTCCGTAGGTAGGTTTTAAAATTTCTTGCAAAATAGGATGAATATAGTCAGGTTCCTTTAATCCATTTTTACAATCATTATAAATTGGAATATTGCTCATTGGTCCTGGACGATACAGAGCAACTAAAGCTATTATATCGTCGAATCTATTGGGCTTCATTTGCTTAATAGCTTCTCTCATGCCAGCACTTTCTAATTGAAACAATCCTGTTGTTTCGCCAGTTGATAAAAGTGAGAAAACTTTTTTATCATTTTGATCAATTTTACCTATATCTAAATTAATTTTTTTATTTTTTAATCTTTTTAAAGTCTTATCAATTACTGTTAATGTTTTTAATCCTAATAGGTCAAATTTTACAAGGCCAGCATTTTCAGATGAATACATGTCGTATTGCGTAGATGGTAAAATTAGATTTGAGCTATGATCAACATAAAGAGGAAATTGCTCAGCTAATTTTTCACCTGCTATTACCACTCCAGCAGCATGGGTAGCCATATTTCTATTTAGTCCTTCTAACTTTAGTGACAGATTTAAAAGTTTCTCAACTTTTGGATTATTTTTAACTTCTTCTTTGAACCTGGGTTCTCTGTCGATAGACTCTTTTAAAGTCAATGGGCGCGAAGGATCGAATGGAACCATTTTGCAAAGTCGATCAACATGTCCGTAAGATAAACCAAGTACTCTTCCTACATCCCTTAAGGCCATTCTTGCCTTAAGTTTTCCAAAAGTAATAATATGGGCTACACCATCTTTATATTTTGTTTTCAAATATTCAAAAACTCGATCTCTTTTTTCCTCACAAAAATCAATATCGAAATCGGGCATTGAAATTCTATCAGGATTTAAGAACCTTTCAAAAATCAAATCAAACTCTATTGGGTCAAGATCTGTAATATCTAAACAATAAGCAACTAATGATCCCGCGCCAGAGCCTCTTCCAGGACCTACTGGTATTGAATTATTTTTTGCCCATTTAATGTAATCCGATACAATTAAAAAATAACTTGCATAATCCATAGAATTAATAATATTTATTTCGTGTTGAAGTCTATCTTTATAAAGTGCTTTAATTTCTTCTTTAGATTTAGAATTATTTTTTTTGCTTATAAAGTTTTCTATTCTGTATTCTAAACCCTCACTTGCTAGTATCAAAAGTTCTTTTTCTGGTGAATTACTAATTTGATCGTTTAAAGAAGGTAGAATAGGTTTAGATTTTTTTAGTTTAAAGTTAAACCTCATATGAAAATTATAATTATTTTCAAGCGCCTCTGGAATATCAGAATATAGTATCTTTAACTCCTCGTTATTTTTAAAAAAATGCTGATTACTGAATTTAAATCTGTTTCTATCTTCAACGAATTTTTTTTCACCAATACACTTTAAAGTATCATGTGCTTCGTACATTTCTTTTTTAATATAAAAAACTTCTTGAGATGCTATCAAGGGAATAGCGAGAGAATTTGAATTATTTAAAATGTGTTTTTCAAAATTTTTTTCATCGATATCATTGTGTCTTTGAACTTCTAAATAAATTCTATTTTTAAAATTATTTTTTAATATAGATAATATTTCATTAAAATTTTTGATCTTGTTCTTTTTAAATAGCTTTCCGAAAAAATCTCTTGAATTTCCTGTAAGTATAATAAGATCACCATTATTTTCTATTAAATCATCAATCGTGCAGTGCGGCTCTTCAGTATTTTTTATTTTTAAGTAGCTTAAAGAAGACAATTTTGTAAGATTTTTAAATCCATACTCGGTTTGAGCGTACAAAGTTATTTTTCCAATTATATTATGAGCTCGAAGATTAATTTGAGTACCGATGATTGGGTGTGTCCCAACCTTAGATAATTTTTCTGAGAACTCTAACGCTCCACACAAATTAAAACTGTCTGCAAGTCCTACTGATTTAATTTTATTAGATTTACAAAATTCCGCTAGATCATCTATTTTAATTGCTCCTTCACAAATTGAGTACTGGGTATGTATTTTTATGTTATTAAAATTTTTATTTTTAACGAGCATTTACCCGTCTTATATTACCATCAGAAATAAACAACTTGTAATCAGCCCTGTTAGCAAGTTCTCTATTGTGAGTTGCAAAGATTATAGTTTTTTTTAACTTTTTTAATTTTAAAAAAAGAGAAAATATTTCTTTAGAAGTTTTAAAATCTAAATTACCAGTGGGCTCATCAGCTAAAATTAATTTTGTTTCTGCTATAAGTGCTCGAGCAATTGCTACTCTTTGTTGCTCTCCTCCAGATAATTCGTTTGGGAAATGATTTGACCTATTTAAAATTTTCACATCTTTTAAAATTTTTTCTGCTTTTGAAATAACAAGTTTTTTATTTTCACCTCTTATCAGTAAGGGCATCATTACGTTTTCGATTGCAGTGAAATCTGTTAATAAATTGTTGTCTTGAAAAATAATTGAAATGTTTTTTCTTCTTATTTCATCTTTTTCACTGGTTAATAAGTTAAGAGTATCTTTTTTATTTATTATTATTTTTCCCTTAGAAGGCTCATCTAATAAAGCCAGTAGATGAAGTAAAGATGATTTACCTGAGCCAGATGGACCTACAAGAGCTATAAGATCTCCCTCTTTAACTCTAAGATTAAAATCCTTAAATAGAGTAATTGACCCATTCAAATGTTCAAAGCTTTTTTTTAAATTATTTGTTTCTAATAAAATGTTACTCATATCTTAAAGCTCTGAAAGTACTCATTTTAGAAATTCTCATTGCAGGCAGGTACGAAGCAATTGCTGAAATTAATAATGAAATAAAAAAAATAAATAACACTGAATTCAGATTAATCTCACTCGGTAACTTTTCAAGAAAGTATATGTCTGATGGAAAAATTTCGAATTTAAATACTGATGACAAAAATATTCTTAATTTTTCTATATTAGCTGAAAATAATATACCTAAAATTACTCCTGTTAAAGTTGCAAAAAAGCCTATTGTTAATCCAGTTAAAAAAAAAATTTTTTTTATTGATCTATTGCTTAATCCTAAAGTTTTTAAAATAGCTATCTCTTTTGTTTTGTTTTTAATTAGAATGGTTAATCCAGATATGATGTTAAAAGCTGCTACAATCACTATAAGCGAAAGAATAATAAACATAACATTTCTCTCTACTTTTAAAGCGCTGAAAAGAGATTTATTTAAATCCGACCAAGTATAAATAAAGTAATTTTGATTAATTTTTTGAATTTTTTCTTTAAAGGTATTTGCTTTCAATGGATCTTTTAAATAAATTTCAATATTTTGATCTTTCTTTTCTTTGTCAAAAATTGACAAAGTATCTTCGATCGTGAGAAAAATAATATTTTGATCAAATTCTAAAAAGCCTGTATTAAACACTCCGGCTACTTTAAAATTTTCCTGCTTTGGCAAACTTCCTAAAGGTGTAGCAATAAATGCAGAAGACATTAAACTCAAAGTATCTCCCACTTTTAAATTAAGATTGTAAGCAAGTTCAGATCCAATGAATACATTGTTAGAATTAAAATTATTATAATCTCCTTGGGTAATAAATTTTTTAAAAAAATCAGAGTTGTTTTTCTCATTTTTATTTACACCCTTTAAGATTACTCCTTTTGCATTATTATTATTTATTACAATTCCTTCTCCAGTATATGATTTGCTTAAGCTAATTTCTTTAAAATCCTTTTTAAGTTTTAAGATAAAATCATCATTTATTAGAAAACTATTAGGTTGAATTATGATGTGTGGATTTAGACCTAAAATCTTGTTAGTTAGTTCTGTTTTAAATCCGTTCATTACTGACATTACAATAATTAAAATTGAAACACCTAGCATTATTCCTAAAAAAGAAAATATGGAAATTATTTTCAGAAAACCCTCTTTTTTTTTAGGTCTCAGGTTTCTTAAAGAAATAAGTCTCTCGGCTTTTGTAAACAATGTACTAAGTTTTAAGTTTTAAGTTTATATTTTTAAGACTTAATATTTCAGTTTTTGAGTTTAGCTCTTTAAATTCAAAATTATCACCTTCAGATTTAGATCCGATAATTATTTGATATGGAACTCCAATTAAGTCATGTTTTTTAAATTTATTTGACATATTCTCATCAACATCGTCTAACAATACGTCAATATTTTGTTTTTTAAGTTCTTTATAGACTTTTTCAGCTTTATCTAAGTTCTCTTGATTATTTTTACTTATACTTGGGATAATTACGACATCAAATGGGCTTATAGACTTAGGCCATTTCATAATTTCTTTATTAAACTTTGCTTCAATAATAGCCCCAACTAATCTTGAAACTCCAATTCCATAAGAGCCCATTTTAACAGAGGTTTTTTTTCCACTTTTATCATCTATTAAACAGTTCATTGGCCTTGAATATTTATCACTAAAATAAAAAATGTGCCCAACTTCAATACCTTTAGTAATAATTTGGTTCTCTTTTTTTACTAATTTATTAAATTGTTCTTTATTGTATTTTTCATCTGTAACTGCATAAATTTTTGTGAAATCATCTCGCATTTTTTGAAGTGATTGGTGATCAAATTTGTATTGATTAGGATCTATTTCAAAAATATTTTTGTCAGCATAAATGTCGCTTTCACCTGTTTCAGCTAATATTACAAATTCATGAGAAAGATCCCCACCAATAGGACCAGTATCTGCTGCCATAGGTATAGCTTTTAAATCTAATCTATTAAATGTTTTTAAGTAAGAATAAAACATCTTATTATATGATTTCTTTGCATCTTCAACAGATAGATCGAAAGAGTACGCGTCTTTCATATAAAACTCTTTACACCTCATCACTCCAAATCTAGGTCTTATTTCATCTCTAAACTTCCACTGAATGTGATAAAGAAGTTGAGGAAGTGATTTGTAAGATTTTACACTAGATCTAAAAACATCTGTAATAAGTTCTTCGTTAGTTGGTCCATAAAGCATCTCTCTACCTTGTCGATCTTGGATTCTTAACATCTCCTCACCATAATCATCATATCTGCCACTTTCTTTCCAAATTTCTGATGATTGGATAGTTGGCATTAGCATTTCTTGTGCTCCAATTAAATTTTGCTCTTCTCTTACTATCTGTTCAATTTTTTTCATTATTTTAAAACCTAGTGGAAGCCAAGAATATATTCCAGCAGAAGACTGTTTGATCATGCCAGTTCTTAGCATGAGCTGATGTGATTTGATTTTAGCCTCTGTTGGAAAATCTTTAGTTATTGGAATAAATAGTTTTGAAAGGCGCATTATTGTAAAAAATCTCTTAAATTTAGCAAATCGAACTCTACAAGATAATATATGACTAGAAATATTATAGTAGTAATTAATGTGGTTATTAAAAATTTTTTTCCTATATTAGGGTTTTTTGGGGCTCCAGGATCAATTCCTCCAATATTATCCTTAAATACTTCTTTATTTGAACGAATTCCAATTGGTAAGACTGAAAAAAAAATTATCCACCAAATCATTACATATACAATTATGGAGCCTGTTATACCCATTAAATCCTAGTAATATTGATATTCGTATAAGGTTTTTTTCCAGTTTTTTCTCTGACTATTCTTCTACAATTTTGTTTGAGAGTTTCGATTAAATTTTGTTGCTGTTTTTTATTGTCCATTGAAAAGGTTCTGCAAATATTCATTATTTCATCTTCCATATCGAAAATAAAAGTATCATCCTCATTTTTTTCAGGAATGCCTTTATATGAGATTACTGGTTTTTTAATAATCCCATTGTTTGCTACAATTAATGTAATTTCTAAATATCCATTTGCAGATAGGTTTTTTCTGTCTTTTATAGATTTGGAATCTGTTTCTACATTTATGATGCCGTCTAAGTAAACTTTTCCTGACGGGGCTTTATCGATAATTTCTGGTTTGTTACCAGGAAGGATTTTTATTATATCTCCATTTTCAATTAACAAGCTTTTTGGAACTTGCATTTCTTTTGCAAATGATACGTGCTCTGCCATATGACGGTGTTCGCCATGAACTGGTATAACACATTGTGGTTTTACCCAATTATACATATCTTTTAAATCATCTCTATTTGGGTGACCGGATACATGTACAAAAGCATTTTCCTCACTAATCATTTCCATTTTATTTTTTATTATTAAATTTTGTAAATGATATAATTTTTTCTCATTTCCTGGTATAATTTTTGATGAGAATATTACACAGTCCCCTTTTTCTAAATGTACATCTGGATGAACTCCATTGATAATCCTGGTCATAGCACCCATTGGCTCTCCTTGACTACCAGTAGCTAAATATATAATTTTATTTTTGGATACCTTTTTTGCATCTCTAGGTTCTAAAGGCTCAACGAGTCCTTGAAGATAACCACATTTTCGCGCCGCCTTGTAAATTCTTTGCATAGATCTGCCAACTAAACAAATATTTCGCTCGGTTTTTTTGGCACAATAGAAAATAGATTCCATTCTAGCTACATTTGAAGCAAACGAGGTGACAAGTATTCTATTAGTCTTTAACTCCATAATTCTTAATAAACTATCTCTTACACTTGACTCTGATCCAGCTCTTCCCGGGCTAAAAATATTTGTAGAATCACATATCATTGCCGACACGCCCATATTTCCAATAGATTTTAATTTTTGTTCGTCGATTTGACCTCCGATTAGTGGGTTGGGATCGATTTTCCAATCTCCGGTATGTAAAACTGTTCCTAAAGGGGTTTTTATACTTAATCCATTAGGCTCTAGAATAGAATGTGTTAAAGTAACAAAATCAATTTCAAAATTTCCGAGCTTAATTTTACTATTTAAAGGCACCACTTTTAAAAACGTTGAAATTTCAATTTTTTTTTCTTTAAATTTTTCAAAAATTAGGGCCGCGGTAAATGGTGTAGCGTAAATTTTACATTTAAGACTTGGCCATATATGTGCGACTGCACCTATGTGATCTTCATGG
>MDTC01160970.1_pt1 | contig 17765 bp, 17 predicted proteins | sample 811181 | NCBI WGS metagenome assembly MDTC01 (sample SAMN05326644, study PRJNA326480) | marine metagenome | isolation source: seawater | place: Pacific Ocean: North | collected 2011 | reverse complement strand
CAGAGGGTGCACGTATGGCGAGAAAACAAAACAAAGGTGGAGGCAAGCGTCAGCGGGCAAAACAACGTGCCCAATACGATGAACTCGACAAGTATCCCGTCATGCCTCCGCACGCTTTTGCACGCATTGTTCGTGACAAGCAAACTTTGAACATTATTTACCAAATTATTGAGCCTCCAATGACGAAAAAGGAACAAGAATATCGTGACGAAATTCTCGATATTTTTATTCGTTCGCTGACGGCAAATATTGAAGAAATCGATGCCAATCCTGAAGCATATATCCGCACAGCAATGGATAAGGTCATCAAATCATACGGCATGAAAATTAATAAAAAATCAAAATCGAAGATTTTCTACTATCTGCGCCGTGACTTGATTGGATACGGTCAAATGGATGTCCTGATGAACGACATTAACGTCGAAGATATCTCTTTGGATGGAACTGGTGTACCTATTTTCGCCTATCATCGAAAGTTTGAATCGGTCGAAACAACATGTGTCTGGAATACCGATGATGAATTAGAATCGTATGTTATCAAACTCGCTCAACGCTGTGGCAAGCACATATCGGTTGCTGACCCACTGCTTGACGCTACACTCATGGATGGTTCAAGAATTGTCATGAAACTTGGCCATGAGATTTCCACACGTGGTTCGGCCTTCTGTATTCGACGATTTAAGGACGATCCGTTTTCCCCTGCGGACATCGTTGCGTTCCGAACAATGTCTTCTCTCATGGTTGCTTACCTTTGGATTGGATTCCAAAATGAAGTACCTATGCTGTTTGTCGGAGGAACTGCTTCCGGTAAGACGACAACTCTGAACGCGATGTGTATTTTTATTCCATGGCAGATGAAGATTGTCTCCATTGAATCAACTCGTGAAGTCAACATTCCTCAACCAAACTGGGTTCCAGGTTTAACGCGGCAAGGTTTCGGTGGAGAATCAACCGAAGGTGTCATTGGTGAGTTCGAGTTGCTCAAAGCAGCACTTCGTGAACGGCCTGAATACATTATTGTCGGTGAAATTCGTGGTGCAGAAGCTTATGTTCTGTTCCAAGCGATGGCGACAGGTCACTGTGCATATTCAACTGTCCACGCTGACTCTGTTCCTTCGCTGGTCCACCGATTGGAAAACAAACCAATTGATATCCCTCGTGTTCTTTTGCCAGCATTGGAAGCATGTGCGATTCAAATTCAAACCCGTATCAATGGAAAGCGTGTTCGTAGAACCAAGCAACTGGTCGAGATTGTTGGAATTGATCCGAACTCACTGGAAATTATCACCAATGAAGTATTCCGTTGGGACGTAAATACAGATGACTTCATCTTTAGCGGTAAATCCTATGTTTTGGAAAAAATCATGGTCAAACTCAATTATTCACAAGACGATATGCGTCGTGAATTACGAACACGCAAGCGCATCTTGGAATGGATGGTCTTGAATGATATACGAAAAGCAGACCAAGTGTCTCAAATTGTCACAGAATATTATGTGCGACCAACTGAAATTTTAGCACGTGTTGACGGACTTCGTTGAAAGCAATACATGAGGTGATTCGATGGACTTGACCACATGGCAGAGGATTTGTAATCGCATCCTCGGTCGTTTGCTGCGTAAACGTGCACGCCGTGACAAAGAATTGTCTGAAAGCCTTGTCAAAGGTTCGATGCCAATGATGCCAGAGGTTTATCTTGCCACTGCAATCATGACCACGATTGCCATTACCCTCATATCTTGGGCTTTTGTTTCTTTATTCTTTATTCCAGACATTGGCATAATTGCTTACTGGGAGGGCATCCAAGATGCATCAACCGTGAACTATTGCTTTGAATGGGAATATTGGAATCAAGATTTAATCGACCCTTCTAAACCGGGTAATGGCTGTGATGGTTTCGCATATCAGGTGTTCCCTCCATTCCTCAAAGTGCTCATCGTTGCTCTTGGAGGATTGATCATTCCTTACTTCGCATTCAATTACAACAAAAATGGTGCAAAGCGAGAAGCAAAGCGACGTGGAGATATGATTGAGAAATACCTTCCTTACGCTGCATCATACACCGCAGCAATGTCTGCAGCAAATGCAACACCTTCGAAGATTTTTAGGTCGCTTGCCATGAATAAGGAAATTTATGGAGACGTTGCAGATGACGCTGCTATGGTCTATCGGGATGTGACTCTTTTGGGTTATGACTTGATTACTGCAATGAAGATGAGTGTTGATCGTGCAGCGTCCGTTTGGCTTACTGAATTTTTCCAAGGAATGGTTGGAACGCTGACTGCTGGTGGACAACTCAAATTGTATTTCCTTAACCGTGCTGAACACTACATGCGTGAAAACAGAACACGTCTTCAGATGTTCTTAGAATCAATCGCACTGCTCGCTGAATCATACATTGTCGTCGCAGTTGCAATGCCTCTGTTTTTGATTGTCATGCTTGTCATTATGTTCTGGGTTTCAGGTTCTGGCGCACAGATGTCAGAAGGAATGCTGTATGGAATTGTCTTAGGATTCGTGCCAATGATTCACATCGCTTATGCGATATTGGTATGGACGAGCAGTAAAGAACAAGAAATGTGAAAGGAGGTGAGAAAATGGCGCGTAAAAAGGAGAAAATTACGGTTAAGTTGGACCTGCCTAAGGACGATTCCACACTCACCAAACTTTACGCAATTCTGTTTGTTTCGATTCTGTTAGGATTGGGTACTGCTACGGTTTGGGCAACAAATTCAGGATTTATTCCGACCCAAAATGGCGAACCGATGTTTACCAATTTGTATTGTGGACTTACCGCAAAAGATTCTCAAGGAAATTCGATGGGAGAACAGTTCAACTCAAATGTCAAACCTGATTATTCCGCTAATCAGTCTTGCTCAATACTTCAAGACGCACCCGATCGAGTGGTTTGGGAAGGAGAAGAATGGAACACGTTAACCAAACAAGGGAAAAATTTCGATGTTCCAGGCGTTGACCCCGACCAAACTGGCGGCCTGACAGTCTTGCAACCCTTGTGGGTGAATTGCAGCGTTTCAGCAGACACACAAACCGATTACGTTGTAGCCATTCGCTCTCAAAGTGGCGAAATCATGGACTCTTACTCCGGCACCACCGATACCGCAAACGATGATTGTCAAATTGAAATGGTCAACATTCCACCAGATACCCGCTATGAGTTCATTGTCTTTTCAATGGAAGAAGGCAAAAGAATTTCGTCGTTTAATTTCGACATGACCGTTCACTACTATGACGGAATTCCCTCGAACATGAACAACAAGTCGTTTTGGCTCGGCCCTGAGGTTGAGTTAGGACCGAAGTCAATTCGTCCATTTATCTTCCTCAACTTCTTCGGAATGATGTTCTTTTTCTTCCTATACCCCGCTTCCTTCTACTGGGAACGTGTTGAAAATGCCAAAAACGAAGTCGAGGAAAAATTCCCTGATTTCCTTCGTGACCTTGCAGAATACTGGAAGGGAGGTCTTTCGATGACTGTGGCGATTCAAACACTGGCCACATCAGAATATGGCGCACTGAATGACGAAGTCAAGAAAATGTCTGACCAGTTGAGTTGGGGTATCAAATTTAGCGATGTTATCAAGCAATTTGCTGAGCGAGTTGGAACGCCACTGGTTCAAAGAGCGATTGCTTTGATTGCTGAAGCAGACCGAGCAGGTGGTAAAATTTCAGACATTCTTGTGACGGCTGCGAACGACTCACGAGAATTGAAATTCCTTGAAGGTGAACGGCGAAGAGCTATTGGTTCTTACATTGCGGTTATTTGGACTTCGTACTTCGTTTTCCTCGGCGTGATTGTCACACTCGCAGTTGTCTTTATTCCGGCTATTGCAGGCTCAAATTCCAGCGGAGAAGAAGGTGGAGACAGTGGAGGTCAAACGATTGGAAACATGACGATTCGGAACATCGACCCCTTGTTTTTCTTGACGGTTTTCTATTATGGAGTCACCATGCAAGCGGTTGGAAATGGTACCATGGCAGGTTTGATGTCAACCGGTCGGTTCTCAACTGGTTTCAAGCACTCTGGAATGATGATTCTCGTGTCATTACTGGTGTTTAACTTCCTTGCATTCACACCAAATTTGATTGGAATTACCGAAGTACCTGGACTCAATCCATCATCGGGTACATTCATACCTTCTCCGTTATTCTTGGGGTGATTGAATGCGTCATGATGAAGATGCTCAGGTTCACATCCTTGAGATGCTGACACTGTTTTGGCTGTTCTTCATGTCGGCGACCTTTCTCATCCGGATACACGTCCCGGATGCACCCAGCGTCGCTCATGATGCTGCATTGGAAATTACGGGAGACGATGCATTTCGATATGGACTGAGTTTAGAGGCTGAAGTCTCTGGTGAAAATCGGTTGAGTGAGTTGTTACAGAATGGTGAACTTGACGAAGCTTGTTTCCTATTACAAAATCAAATTGCCGCTGGAAAAGAAGCAAACTGCTGGTTAGCACAAAACAGTGGAACATCTGTACCTTACGGCAACACTGGAACTCCGGCTGGAGAAACGGTAACCGTACACCACCTGCTGGCAATCGATGAAAATTCATGGACAGTCACACTCGATGTTTGGAATCGAGGAGGTGGTGCTTGATGTATATGCAAACCCGCCACTCAAATGAAGACCGAGATGCTGGGCAAATGCTTCTGGCAACTGGCGTTGTTCTGTTGATGTCTTTACTTTCCATGGCTATTTTTGGCGTAAAGGTTGCTGGTTTAACGATGCCCTATGAAACTGCATCTGATGGAGTATTGGTGGCTTCTTTGGAGGCGGTCGACGCAATTCCCGAACTGACTGAAGCACGTACACAATTGTGGATCGATGGCGGACTTGAACCTCTTGAGGCTGGTGAAACAGCCTATCAAAGCGTCCATGATGACTTACTCCACCATGGTGAGTTGCGCGGTATTGAAATTAAAATCATCAATATGCAAGTCAACGAAACATCTGCCACAACACTTCATTTTACGGGTGAATTAGGAATATCAGATGGTTCAGCAATGCTGACCACTTTGATTAGTTTCGATGTCGTTCATGCTTAACTACGCTGAACGTGCTCGTTCCAAGCAAGGTCCAACAGGTGTTTAATTCGGTCAGTATCTTTACTCACTCTGGAAAGGTCAACTATGGGCCATGATGCAATTTTAGCCCGTTCAATCAAACCATCTTGAATTGCTCGAATGCGAGGAAAAGCCGCTAAATAGCGATCAGCACGACGGAAAGAGTGGGCATCTCTGGAACGAATCATCGAACGATGTCGGTCTTCTTCACCAACAGTCATCACCAAGCCAATCGCAATTCCTCCGGCTTCACGCCAACTGCGTAACAAGCGTTCACTCGGATTGATGTGGACTCCTTCGATTAACAAATCAATACCTTCACGCCGTGCACGGTCAATGGTTGCAACTATACCTCCTTCAACTGCTTGACAAGTGTCTAACCAATCGATGACTGGTTCTCCTGAACTACCCCTTGAGAAGGATGAGCGATGGAGTGCTGGTTCCTTTCTATCCTCATCGCATGAACGCATGATTTCTCGAACAGCATCGGTTGAAAGAAGGCGAGCAAAACCAATATCCGCTGCAAGTTGAACTGACGCTGTAGACTTGCCTGTTCCGGTAGCACCCGCAATGACAAGCAGTCGAGGAGCACGGGCAGCGATGGTGCGAGCAGCGGCATCTGCCAAACCTACCTCTCGAGCCATACTGTATGCACAGAGAACTCGCTTCAAGAGTCTTTTTACCTCAAAGGACTGCTTTTCCGTTCTTTGAAACCAAGTCAAGCCAAGCGAATACCTTTGAGGGGACAGCCCTTGGAGTGGAATATGAGCGCAAAACAGATGTCGATTGATGGAAAATGGTGCGATGCAGAGGACGGCGCTACTGCCGATATACTCAACCCAGCCACAGGTGAAGTAATGGCTACGACCCCAAAAGCAACTCTTGCTGACGTGAACCGATGTGTTGATGCTTCGACGGCTGCATTCAATGATTCTTCTTGGAAAAATATGGACCCTGCCCAACGCGGTCGAATCCTCAACAAAATGGCACAAGCAACCTATGCCAAAGCGAAAGAACTTGCAGTTATAGAATCCAACAATAACGGGAAAACCTTCCGAGAAGCACTTTCTGAAATCCGCTACGGAGCGTGGACACTCGAATACTTCGCAGGACTATCGGATAAAATCGAAGGCAGTACCATTCCAGTCCCAGGAAATCGACTGAACTATACATTACGCCAACCGCTTGGCGTAACTGTTCACATTATCCCATGGAACTTCCCACTCCAACTGGCACTTCGATCCATTGCACCAGCACTTGCTGCAGGATGCACCGTCATTGCAAAGCCAGCTTCTTGGACGCCTCTGTCTTTACTTGCATGGGCAAAAGCAATGGAAGAAGCCGAAGTCGGACTCCCATCAGGAGTTCTTCAGGTTATTACAGGCTCTGGCGGTCTCATTGGTGATGCACTTGCTGGACATAAAGGCGTAGATGGAATTGTCTTGACCGGAGGAGTTCCCACTGGACAAACAGTCATGGCCAAGGCGAGTGAAAACCTAACACCCGTCACACTTGAACTCGGTGGAAAAGGCGCCAATATTGTCTTCCCTGATGCGAATCTAAGATACGCTGCAAAGGCAATTTGCTTTGGAATTTTCATGAATGCTGGACAAATGTGTTGGGCTGGTTCTCGACTGATTGTTCACGAAGATGTCCACGATGAGTTGGTCGATGCCGTCGTTGCTGAAGTCGGCAAATGGAAAGTCGGACCTGGAATGGAAGAAGGCGTCCGTATTGGAAGCCTCGTTCATCAAAACCACCTCAAAGAGGTCATGGAGAAGTTATCTGCTGGACTCGCTATGGGCGGCAAAGTCGTTTGTGGTGGAAACATCATCGAAGGCGATGGAGCATTTATGGAAGCAACTGTTGTCACTGGAGTTGACAATGAAAATCTCCTCTTCAATGATGAGTTATTCGGGCCAGTGCTATCGGTAACATCCTTCAGCGAAGACGCTGAAGCATTGTCTTTGGCGAATGACTCACCGTTTGGATTGCTCAATGGCATATGGACCAACAACCTCAGCCGAGCACATTCAATGGCCCGTGATTTAGAAAGTGGTATGGTTTCTATCAATGAATATCCCATCACATTCCCTCAAACTGCGTTTACCGGATGGAAACAATCTGGAATTGGTGTCGAACAAAGCCAGGACGCAATGCGATTCTATACCAAAGTAAAGAATGTCAACATCAAACTTTGAGGTGAAGCAATGAGCGTTCAATCGAGTGATATGGGGAATGGTATACGTCTGATTCGTTTCTCTGGTCAATCTGCTGCACAGTCTTTTTCTCGAGAATTTTTACCACAGATTGCCAAAGCCATCGACCAAGGCCTCACGAACCCAAACGTACGGGCTTTGGTTCTCACCGGTGAAGGCAAATTCTTCTCCGCTGGAGCAGATATCAATGCATTTGCTCAAGCCATCAAGGATGAAGATGCTCCACAACTCATTCGTGATCTAACCGGCGTTCTTCATCCACTCTTGATGAGAATGCGCCAATCACCGAAAATCTCCATCGCTGCGATAAACGGCGCATGTGCCGGAGGCGGACTCGGTTTGGCTCTCGCTTGTGATGCAAGAATCGCATCTTCAAAAGCCAAAATGGCCGCCTCGTATTCAGGAATGGGATTGTCACCAGACGGTGGCACAACGTGGCTCTTACCTCGTCTGGTCGGCGACCAAGTGAGTAGAAGATTCTTCTTTGAAAATGAAATATGGGATGCAGAACAGTGTGTCTCAGTTGGAGCAGTTGACGCCTTGGTCGATGATGAGCAACTCATTGAAGCAGCTGGAGAAATGGCAAAAAGATGGAGTCAATGGGGTAATCACACAAAGGAAGCGACCAAACACTTACTCGACATTCAGTCTGTTCATGATTTTGAAACTCATCTGAAGCATGAACGCACACTCATTGAAGCTGCAGGGACAACTGAAGCCTTCAAGGAAGGTGTAGCAGCTTTTATCGAAAAGCGTAAACCCAACTTTCAACCTGAGTAAAACGATGCTCTCTCGTAAAATTCTACGAAGATTCAATCATTCTGGTAATTCGGTTTCTTCTGCTTCTCCAGAAGACCAATCATAAATCCCGATCCCAGTCTTTTTCCCTAAACGTCCTGCTGCGACGAGTTTTTCAAGCAGTGGATGAGGTTCATACGCATCGTCATTAAAGGAAGTTTGTAGGTTTTTCAAGATGTCACGCCGAACATCGAGCCCAACTAAATCACTCAAAGCAAGTGGACCCATTGGGTGTTTGTAGCCTAGAACCATTGCCGTATCGATGTCTTTGGCACTGGCTACACCGTCTGAAAGCATTCGAATGGCTTCGTTGCCAAGAGCAACGCCAAGACGACTGGTTGCAAATCCTGGAATGTCTTTGACCAATATGGTGGTTTTACCCATTGCAGTTCCAGCAGACTGGGCCGCAGTAATCGTCGCTTCGCTGGTCAAATCATGTCGAACCAATTCCAGTAGTTTCATGATCGGAACTGGATTGAAAAAATGCATTCCAATGACGTTTTCTGGACGGGAGGTTGCAGCAGCGATGTCGGCAATGGACAGCGAAGAGGTATTGGTTCCAAGGAGGGCATGAGGTGGTGCTAAGCGGTCAAGTTCCGAGAAAATGGAATGCTTGAGTTCTGGAATTTCTGGAACCGCTTCAATAACGAGGTCTGCTTCAGCAACAGCAAGCGCCATATCTGCAAACGAATGGAGATTCTTGGACCATTCCTCTTTCTGCTCAGTGGTTGTCTTTCCTCGTGCAATACCTTTGTCCCAAAAGGCGTCGATTCGTTGCATACCTCGCTCTAAACCTTCTGGGAAAGCGTCGAACAGATGAGTTTTCCATCCACTTTGAGCGCAAACCTGTGCAATACCAGCACCCATAGTTCCGGCACCGATAACGGCAACACAGCGAATCTCCATGACAAGCCCAAAGCGTCCGACTTCATGATGATTGCTTGGGAAATGGTTGCTTACTCTGAGCAAGCATCACACCCCCAACAATCAATACGAATGCGAGAACCAGTGAAGCGCCAAGTTTCTCGTCAAGAAGGAGGTATCCACTTAATATTCCAAAAATGGGAACCAAATAGACATACAAGGCACTCTTTCCTGCACCGATTGTTAAAATCCCGTCTGCGAACCATACATAGGCAATTACCGTTGAAAAAATAGCGAGGAAAATCATAGCCATCCAACCATTAAACGAAGGTTCAGGGATGCCGACCATCCATGTTTCGACAACCATGACAGGAGTAAGCATGAACAGTCCAGCAACTGAAGACCAAACGGTCAACTGCAACGGAGAAAGACAGCGCCCGGAATCCTTTGCAGGTTCAGTCATCGCTTTTTTCATTTGAATAGTGTTACAAGCCCAAGCAAAAGCAGCACCGGCAATCAGTAAATCACCAAGAGCTCGATCATAAAATGGGATATCAACATTCGGAGAATACCAAAACAAAACTCCGACGCCAGCAATGCCGAGAGTGATGCCCAAACCCAATCTCCAATGCATGGCTTCTTTGAGGAAAACAATGGCCAATAATGCAGTGAAGAAGGGGTTGAAAGTAATCATGAGAGAAGCGTCACCTGCAGCGGTATATTTCATGCCGACCATGAAAAATGCTTGATACAAACACGTTGAAAAAAACCCAATCCACGCCACTCTTTTCCATTCATCACGCGTTGGGAATATCCACTGAGTAGACAATCTCAGATAGAAGAGGAAAAACAGCACTGCGACAATATAACGTATCCAAGAGGCGGCAAACGGTGCAACTTCTAGAGCGATGACCCGACCTGCTGGCCAGCCGACTCCCCAAATAGCGACAACAAGAATTAATTTGACGTGAATCCAAACGTGGTTCATTCAAACCGCTCCAATCCAAGTTGGAGCATTCGTGAGCGTGGCAATCCTATTTCGGGTAGACCTGCAGCAGGAGCATACAGTTTCAACCCTTCAATACGTGAAACATAGAGACCATAACTGGCAATATCTGTTGGATTATATGGAGTTGGAACTCCCATCCGAGTGAGTGTAGCACAAGCCGCCTCGGTATACAACGGGAAAAGATTGGTGGAGAAATGCATCCAGGTCGAAACTCGTGTTGCATCTACATTGTCAAGCGTAAGCAGATGTTCGAGCATCGAAACATCAGGATAGTTGACAGTTCGAATTGTCATCTCTACTTCATTCGAGATATCTTCAGGCCATACAAATGGATTATACTTTGCCCATAGATCTGCAACTCGGATATGCTCAAGCGATGCTTCACTCTCAATCGAAAACAGCGCTGTGGCATATTTTTCGTCGTCTACGGTATCTGCAACCAAGTCGGGAAGAGCGGCGTAAAACGCCTCACACTTCTCAATGTCGAGACCATACAGTGATACTGGAATCATGGTATTCCCTCAGGTTGGTGTTCAAGCATCAACACCGATACCGGATGCGATTTGACGAGCAGACATTGGTTTGTTTGCAACCCACTCGAGTTTGAAGTATTCTTTGAGGTCAACTTCATCTTGTGCAGATGGTAAAGCAGCCGCAAGGTATGCGTTCCACTCTTCATCTGTGCCTTCGAAGATTGTTCCTTCTGTTGTGTATTTTTGGCGCTTGTATGTGCCGATAGCACGGTTGAAGTTTTCGTGAGGAACGAACAATTTAACACTGTCTTCTGGCAAATATCCGTTTAGTTTTTCGACTTCCTTAACGATTTCGTCATGATAATGACCACGTGCTTCTTCGTTGAGAACTTCCTTATCAACCTCAAGTCCTGCTTCGAGTTTCTTACGCTCATCCCAGCGCCCTTTAACGCCCCATACATACGACCAGTGGGCCGAAGATGATGCGTCAACACCAAACAAATCATGTGCAGTGGAGACCCACTTGTTGAAGTATCTTTGAAGCAAGTCAAGAGGAATGATACCCGCCTTGATGACGCGACGCAGTCCATTCGACCCTGTTCCAAGGTGGAATGATTCTTCCCTAAGCATTGGACCCATGGATGCTGCCAAAGGCTTGAATGCTGATGTTGAAAGCATACCGAGTTGGAACTTGCCATCTCGGTCGACAAACATAGTGTAGCAGTAGAAGTCAAGCCAGTGTGTCATTGGTTGGTTAAAAGCACCAAGCAATCGATCGCCATCTTGTGCATTCCGCTCGAGGAGTTTTTGAGCTTCACGACGTCCTTGCTGTCCAAAGTAAGTCATCAACAGGTAAGCCATCTGCCAACCGTGACGCTGTTCTTCAGCCATGATACGGGCAGCTGCATATCGGTCATAGTCGGTGGGTGCGGATGCAAGCAAGTGACGTTGTTGTTCGACGGAAGCGAACTCAGTGTCGCCTTGAACAGTGATCATGCTCACGAGAGCGTCACGCATGCTTTGTTGAGGGACTTGCAGAGAGCGTTCCCATTTTGGTCGGCCTTTGTAGTCACCGTATTCGATAACGTCGCCAGCGCGATCCCAATCGAACTGGATTGAGAGATCAAAGTCACCCAGCCAATCTGGATTAAATCCAACGCGTATTTGCCATTCATTAAAGTTCGAAACCCAGTCTTCCCATGTGCTTGGTAGATTGTCCATGATAACCCGAGGCTCGGGTCTACCTTATTGCCTTTGCGAACATGTTCGTATTTGTCAGGGGCTGCGCCTACGCACTTCCTCTGCAAAGGTGTGATGTACTGTAGATTCAATACGTTGTAATTGGGCTGAAAGCGTTGATTTTGCTACATCAAGGACGGCTGCTAATTCCGTGAGAGTAATTCTTCTGGGAACATCGTAGAACCCTTCTTGCATGGCCGTATCAAATACAAATCGTTGTCGAGGAGTAAGAAGACGACTTGACAACCCACGCGTTGAAACCAAACGATGAGGAATGTTTTCATTATCAAATCCAGAAAGTAAATCTCGAACTTTTTCTCGAGCGCAAGAGATTGTCCATTCAACCCAACCGTCTCGAACTTCAAACGGCGTTCGAGGAATAACGCCAACCTTCAACAGAGGTTTGAGAAATCCTCCTCCACCAGCGATGATATCAACGACAAAACTCTGTTTTCCAAAACTTCGGACTTCTTCGATTCCTGGATGCGAAGAAACCGTACCTACAATTTCCTCACTGCAGGATGCTCGAGCTGTTCCTCGACCTTTTTGCAGCGGCATGTGCTCTTCGATACGGAGAACTGCGGATGGATGGCTGCGCGTAACATCTCCAGCCCAATGCCCTTCTGGCAATCGAACCTCGATGCGAACTTGTTGCACGGCCATGAGCATGTGTCTGAGCCAACCCACTTGAAGTTCGCGAGCGAATCAAATTGCACGGGTTGTTTGAATTTGACGAACTGTGCCCGTCTCGACATCGATGATTTCACCGAAGGTAGTGGTATGAGTTTCTCCAAGAATCGCAGCTGGCAGATAACCTTCACAAACGCCAGAAGCAGCAAAGATTGCGTTTTCACTCTTGCACAAATCATGCGCCTCCCAAAGTCGCGTAAGGTCGTCACCAACCATGTTCTCTGCTCGAGCCTCTTCTTCAGGAGAACGGAAAACAAGTCGGCCTTCAAATACTCCACCAAGACCACGAAGGGCAGTCGCAGAAATAACGCCCTCTGGGGCGGCTCCAATACCCATTAACAAATCAAAAGGTCCATCAGGTTGTGCAGCCCATATAGCGGCGGAAACATCGCCATCACCCATCAATTCAAGTTGTGCTCCACTCGCACGGATTTCTTTGAACAAGTCGGTATGACGTTCACGATCAAGGGCAACAACGCGTACATCTGAAACCGCTTTGTCAAGGGCAGCAGCGGTTTGTTCAAGATTGTAAGCAACACCACCGTCAAGGCTGATATGACCTACAAGTTCGGAGCCACCTGCGATTTTGTCCATGTAACAATCAGGCGCATGCAGTAGAGTTCCTCGAGGAGCTGCAGCAAGAACTGCGATTGAATTTGGAGAGTTCGATGCACAGTTATTCGTACATTCAAGCGGGTCAACAGCAATATCGATTTGAGGCGCTCCTGCAACACCGACCATGCTGCCTATTTCTTCACCGATGTAAAGCATAGGCGCTTCATCACGCTCACCTTCTCCAATGGCGACTCGTCCGTCAAATGGCACATTATCGAAAGTACGACGCATTGCCTCAACTGCAGCCTCGTCGGCCTTTTCTTTTTCACCTAGACCACGCCATGCAGCACTCGAAATTGCCGCTTGGTCAACCGCCTCTAAGAAGTGGTGGTAGAGGTCTCCGACGCTGCCCATGAGAACAGACGGGCGCGCCCCACCCATGAATGAAACGGTGTGATTCGACGGTTACACTTGTCGGTTGTTGTTCCGAATAAACAATGATACATCGATGAAAGTTCATTCTTCTGTTTCATTTTCGCGAGTTCTCTTGCACGTATCTGCTTGACACGGTTCATGAGGTTCTGCGTTACTCGTCGTTGCGAGAAGTGGGTCCATCTGGTCAAATGCTTCAAGCAGACTTGGACCACTGGCAAGGTAGTAGACCGAACCTCTTCCGTCTCGTGAATCCTCTGCACTGGAATTGTTGCTAGTAGCACATTCACCGGTGCAACCATCTGCGAAGGCAACATACACTCGACCTTCTCGGTCAATGTGCAAATCGTTGAAGTCCAAGAGGTTCCTATTCGAGCCGCCGATATCTCGGCAATCACCTGAATTTAAACAAATTGAGCCATATTGGACGGGGTCATCGGTAACTCTCTGCGTATGGAAAATTGGATTTTCATCCAGAGCGTTAAGACTGTATGTGATGTAAAGGTGATAGGTCGCATTGTTAGGAGCATAGTGTGCATTTCCATCCCAAGGACTTCCATCGATATTTGACTCTCCAATCATTTCTGTGTTTTCGCTTCCCAGGTAGGTAATGGCAATTCTGCCAGGGTCACCAGCATCGGTTTGAGGGAATACCGTTGAAATGACACCCGCTGGTGATATCCTGATACTCTCTTGTTCCCAAGTTTCTCCTGAATCAGTCGAACGAGACATGTATACGCCCTCATCTGCACCGGTCCAAACGTGATATGCATTCGAGGATGTATCTGCGGAGACCTCTGAGTTTTTACGCGGATAAGGAGTACTCACATCTGTACCCATTGTTCGTTCAAACCACGAAAATCCGTTGTCCTTCGAGACGATAACGGTTGGGGTTTCGACACGAGGAGTAACGTAGACCGTTCCATCAGCAGCAGTAGAAATGGCGCCATGTAAACCGCCGTTGGTAGTTGCTAAACCGATAATCTGCCCACCGGCTTCAAAGGTCGCTCCACCATCAAAACTTGTGAAACAAAAGATACCTGCGAGTTTATTGTAACAATAGTAAACTGCGGTTTCATAGAAATTTCCAGTAAGTGAACCAAGAGCCCCGTATCCCGAACTTGTCCACGGCCCACTTGCTAACTTAATGTGGTCGTTAATTGGTGTCGTTCCAGAATCGTGTGGGTTACCGAGCCATGATTCGCCATCGTCATCACTCCAGCAAATCCATGAGGTCTCAAGTCCAATCATTTGGACATTGAAGATACGGTCTGTGATTGGATCAACCCAGCCATAGGGGTCACTGGTGGTTGGGGAACATTGCACAGGATCTTGGGTTTCTTCCCATGCCTCACCATAATCGCATGACCTCATCACTTTTTCCATGGCAATGAAAAAGATACAGCCACTGGAAGTAATTCCAATACTCGGTTCTTTACCAGTTTCACCAACATCACTGAATTGAAACTCCATTTGAAGCGGAGGGACATTTGTGTCATTACCGTATTTATCTGTCACAAAGATTCGAACATCTTCAACAACTTCGACTACTGGTTCTTCAACGACAACGTCGTTACCAAAACATCCGGCTAAGGAAAAGGTAAGCATAAGGGCGACCATGTAAAGTGCCTTGACTCGCATGATGCCGGCTACAAGCAATAGAATAATGTCTTTGCGATAGAGCAATTGTCAATTAACCGGCGAATCATTGAAGTTCTTTACCAATTATTGTGAGTTATGACTGAGTTCATATTTTTCGATTACCCACTGCCTTCAAACTCAGAAATACGCAACATCTGGGATAAAATTTCAATGTTAAGACATGAGGTTTATGCCAGTGAATTACAACAATATCAGGCCAATTCGGAACAACAACTGGAAGACCCTGGCCATCACTTTATTGCATGTATGATTGATGAAGAGCTTGCAGGCTACATCAGTTTGAATCCACCCAACAAACAACCGTTCCGTGTGAACAGGTATTTTTCTCAAGAAACATTAGATGAAACATTGCATTCAAAATGTGGTGATCGTCTTTCCTCAACGTATGAAGTTCGCGCATTGACCGTGTCGTCGAAATTTAGAGGAAAACAGATTTCGGCGCAGTTAATGGCACATGCACTCAAGTTCGTGCTTCAGGTTGAAGGGACAGACATCGTTGCAATGGGCCATGCGAATGTCATCGATTTATACAAGAAAATTGGAATGACTGTTTTCGAACAACACGGCATTCAATACGGTGAAACCTTGTATTATCCAATGTATCTTGATCCGCACATTGCACGAACATTGAATGCTGAAAAGATATCGGAGTTCGAAGACGACGAGGAGGTATGTTATCATGGTGGAAAGTCATGGGATACCTCAAAATTTGATTTTACTGTTCGCGACACTTTGGTTGTTGCCGATGTATTAGACAGCCCATTCCCACCTTGCCCTGAAGCACTCCAAGTGCTCAGAGAACAACTTGAACGCTGCTGTCAAGAATCACCTCCGACGCAGTGTGAAGAATTGATTGAAACAATTGCTGTCACCAGAGGCGTCCAATCAAAACATGTCGCCGTGTCTTCGGGCTCTTCGTCTCTGATGTTTTCATTTCTTCCACAACTGCTTACCTCAGATTCACGGGTTCTGGTACTTTCTCCAATGTATGGGGAATACAGCCATATTCTCACGCATGTAATTGGGTGCGAAATGACAAATTTTGTGCTCCATGGAGAAGACGGGTTTCGTATTAATGAAGATGAATTGGTGAAACAGGCTCGACTGCATGACGCAGTGATTTTGGTCAATCCAAACAGTCCAACGGGAGTGTATTGTGACAACATGGGTGAAATTGTACAAAGAATTCAAGACGAAAGCGAATCACCAACACAATGCAAGATGATATGGGTTGATGAAACATACATCGATTATATTCCACATGCGAAATCCTTGGAATCACTCGTCGCCAAAAATCCAAGTTTAATTGTCTGTAAAAGCATGAGCAAGTGTTACGCATTATCCGGATTACGTGTCGCCTACGCAGTCAGTCAAAAGATGATTGAGTTGCGACGCTTCATACCTCCTTGGGCAGTGAGCTTGCCTGGGCAATTAGCGGCGGTTGCAGCATTGAAAAATCCAACCTATTACAGCGAACAATATGCTGTTATTCATCAACAAAGAACGGTATTGAGTGAACAATTAAAACAACACAACTTCAGCGTACTGCCGGGTGTTGCTAATTTCATTTTGACGTTTCTTCCAGAACAAACACACCACACTTCGTCAACATTTATTGAGGCATGTAAAGAAAGAGGTGTCTTCATTCGTGATGCTCAAAACATGGGCGTCACTTTAGGAGATAATGCCGTCAGGTTTGCAATTCGCTCAAGCAGAGAAAATGAACGAATCGTTGAATGTGTCAAAGAGGTTCTTGCCCTGAGTTGAGTTCATTTTCCTTTGAATTTCTCGAGAACTACAATATCCGAAATCGACGTACTTGGGTATTGACCTGAATCGTCTTTTTCCAATGACTTTACCATATCCAGTGCGCATAACAAACCTGCACTGACTCCGGTAAGTGCTTCCATTTCAATTCCAGTTTTGTAATGTGCTGAGACCTCCACTGTACAACGTAAAGAATGGCCTTCCCAGGACCAGTTTACTGTACATCCCTCAAGAGGAATAGGATGGCAATGAGGAACGATACGTGGCGTATCTTTGACCGCTTGAATGGCTGCGATTGTTGAAGCTTCAAGTACATCTCCTTTCTTGACTGCTTTCTTTTGTATTGCTTGACAAGAATGTTGTGAAAGGTTGAGTAAACCTGTAGCTGTTGCTCGTCGTTCTACAATTGGTTTAGAGCCAATTTCTACGATTCCTTCAATTTCTTTGTCCATTTTTTCAACTCCTTTAACCAAGACCTGCTTTCCAAGACTCACCTTCACTCGTGACTTCTTTTTTCCATAGGGGCGCCTGCTTTTTGAGTTCGTCGATGAGCCATTCACAAGCTTGGAATGCCTCTTTTCGGTGAGGGCTGCCAACATGGATGGCAACAATCGGCTCTTGAGGTCCTACACTTCCAACTCGATGCGCCATAACAACGGCGAGAACTCCGAACTTAGAAATCGCTTGTTCGGCTAAAGAATGCAAAACCGGCGTTAATTGCTCTTGCCATGCATCAAATTCGAGACGAAGAACTTCAGCATCGCCTTCTCTACTTCGAGTAATTCCTAAGAAAGAGACAACGGCGCCACATCCTTCGGTAGGTAATTTCGATTTCAAGGCCACATCGTCGAGCTGAATTGGTGCTTCTTCGATGAGAATAAAGCCCGACATGGTCACACGAAGGGAACGCATCATTCAAACCTCACGCCTGTATGGGGATTGTCATGGGCGATGATTCTGCCATCCACAT
>MDTC01218717.1_pt1 | contig 17767 bp, 23 predicted proteins | sample 811181 | NCBI WGS metagenome assembly MDTC01 (sample SAMN05326644, study PRJNA326480) | marine metagenome | isolation source: seawater | place: Pacific Ocean: North | collected 2011 | reverse complement strand
TCATCAAATGATAGGGGCAGATCATCAAATGATAGGGGCAGATCATCAAATGATAGGGTTAGGTCATCAAATAACAGAAGATTTAATGATGATTCTTCTGATTCTACGAATTCATTTAAAAGACCACACAACAGAAGATATAATAATAGACGACGATATGACAGAAGATTTGACAGAAGAAAAAGTAATAATATTCAATGGATTCAACCGTGTCATGGAAAACTAGAAATTGAATCTCTAATGAAAACCCAACTCGAAAAAACAAAAAAAGCAAAAAAATCAACAGTAAAAGTTCAACCTCAAGAAGATTCCCTTGATGAAGAAATGAAAAGAGAAAATAATCAATTCATTCTATCAATGGCTAGTAAATATGATGAAGAAGAAGATAATGAGGTTAAAGAAATATTTTCGAATAACGTAAGTAATAGTGATAATGAAGAGTATGAAGATGAGGAAGAATACGATCCTGACTCTATTGAAAATTATCAACAACAATACATTTAATTAGTTATAATATCAATTACTTAATATAAATAAAAATTATATGTCAGATTATGAAATAGATGAAAGTGATTTAATAAATTTTGAAAATGAAGATAAATATTATGAAAAATTTTATAAAAGTAAAGTGAACCATGTAAATTTAGTTTTTTTATATTTAGATTTAAATGGTAATATAGTTCATACTAAAAATTATAAACAGGATATCAATAATAACAAAATAACTAAAGAATTATTAATTCACATATTAAATAAAAACTCAAAATTAAATAAAATTAGATACAAAACAATTTCAATACTTAAATATAATATTGATTTGGAGCCTGAAAAAGTAAGAAATTATATTGAAAAGAATGATAATTTATATGACTATATAGATGTAACAAATTATTTGGATGATATAGTTTATAACGATAGTATAATGTTTCTCAAGAATTTAAATTCACTTCACATTATTTTTTATCCAAAAAAAAGTAAAATAGTAAGCACTAAAAAAATTTATATAAAAAAAACTAGAAAAAATAAAACTAGAAAAAGAGTTTAAATCTAATTATATTTATCATTTAATGAATTATTATAAATATAATTATGGAGAAAATGGTCATATACAGCACACCTGGGATGACCATAACCTCAATACTAAAATAAATCAATTCTTTTTTCAATTAGTTAGAACCCATGATAATGAAGATTTATATGATTTAGAATATGAACTAACATCAATGTTAGAACAAATATTTGATTCAAAAGAATCATTGAAAAAATATAAAAATGAATTAATCAAATTATATCAAATTGCTGGACATACAAGAGATATTATAAGAGGAAAAGGAGAAAGAGATTTATCATATATGCAGATATATAATTGGTATAAAATGAATAGATATTTGGGGGAATATTTATTGAGATGTTGTGTAATGTTAGATGAAGGAAAACATCCATATGGGTCATGGAAAGATATAAAAAAAATATCACAGTATATTTATCTAAAAACTAATAATAAACATCATCCATTCATTAATTCTATCGTAACATTTGTAAATGAACAATTGCTAATAGATATGACAAATTATGATAATAATAAAAATATTAGTTTGTTAGCAAAATGGTTACCTAGAAAAAGTAAAAATAATAAAAAATATGGATGGTTATTTGAGAAATTAGCATATGACATGTATAGTTATTATTTTAAAAACATAAAAAATAAAATAGGATTAAGAAAAGCAAAAAATAAAGCAGAAATGGCATATAGAACAATATTAAGTAGATTGAATTTTAGATTAGGAACAATTGAAATAAATCAATGTAGTAATAATTGGAGATTAATAGATTTAGATAAGGTTCCTTCTTTAGCTATGAACAGATATTATTATTCATTTTATTTTGATAGGAGCGGTAGAGATTTAGATAAGTTTCCTAGTATAAGACTAGACAGAGAGAAGTGTCGTAATAATTTTCTTAGACAAATCGAATCCAATAAATTTAACACTAAAAATATACAACCATATCAAATAATTCATGAAATTATACATAAAGATATTTGGAATTATGATAAAAATATGCCCATTAGAAAATACATAAATTCTATATGGAATACTTACACCAAACAAAATAAATTGTATATTAAAAAAATAATACCTTTCATTGATACATCATTTCAAATGGAAAAAGATAAACATATACCATTATATAATTCTATAGCATTGGGAATAAGAATATCTGAAATAGAAGTAAATGAATATAAAAATAGAATTATAATGTTTGATTCAATACCAAGATGGATTATATTTGATGAAACAGACGACATATGTGACAAAGTAAATAAAATAGTTAATAATTCATTAGGTTGTAACAGTGATTTTTATAAATCATTAAGATTAATATTAGATACAGTCTGTAAAGAAAATATACATAATAATGAAATCAAAAATACAAAATTAATTATTTTTTCAGATATGCAAATAGAAAATAATTCTCCAATTTTAAATAGACGTAGAACAACTCTTCATAATACTATCACTAAAATATTTGAAAATATTGGAATTAATGGTCCATATAAAAAACCATATAAATGTCCTACCATAATATTCTGGAATTTAAGAAAAACAAATGGATTTCCATGCGATATTGATTCTAGTGATGTATCAATAATGGGCGGATATAGCGATAAATCATTGGTTTATTTGAATAATACCCCAAAATCAGAAATATCTACTTCTAAAAAAATAACGTCTTATCACATATCTAACGGGGATTATAACATAAAATCAATATTAAAACATCATAGATATTATTGTCTCGAAAAAAAAATAAATGATTTTTTAAATTAAATAATAAATATAATAATTTATTATAATTATTATGAATAATACTGACAATTCTGATAATTTGTTATCATATAGAAATATTGATCTAAGTAATAATATTTTTGATATAATTTTAAATGAAATGGCATACAGAACTCAATATCAAGAAGCATTAAATAACTCATTAGACGATACAAATATGTATGAAAATGTAATATCTAAAATTGGACTAAAACAATTAAAAAAAAGACGCTTCAAAAAATATTTGTATAAAGACCAATTAACTTGTCCTATCACTATGGAAAAATTTGAAGATGGTGAAAAGATAACAAGATTACCATGTGGTCATATATTTAAAAAAGACGCAATATATGAATGGGTTTATAATAATAAACCTACATGTCCAGTCTGTAGATATAAATTACATACATTCGAAAGATTAAAAAAACAACCCAGTGAGCCGTTTAATATAAATAGATTTAATAACAATAATAACTTTTTAAGTCAACCACTTCATAATTATTCATTAATAGATTCAGTTGTCAATGAATATGAAAGTAATCTAGAATTAGAACATGTCTATTCAACATTGTTAAATACTTTCTTTAACAGACGTTAAATATCATCCCAATTTATTCCTCCACTAGTTCCTTCTTTACCTGTAATCTTTTCATTTTCTTTTTTCGTTAATGATGATTTATCCTTTTTATTTGATGACAACTTAATTTCTCCAGTATTATCAAACAATATCTCATCATCACCCATTTCTGTTATAAACATTCCAATATCCTTCAACTTATCATTCTTCAACTTCTCTATTTCCACATCATTATATACATACAACAAATCTACCTTTTGCTTACTTTTCTTATGAACTACTTCCCATTCTCTCTTTCCAACCAATAAAATTCCATTTACTTTAATCTGATTATCTCTCTTATTTCTTCCCTTAAATTTACGTCTCATAACACATAATCTTTCCACTTTATCATCACACATCACTTGAACCATCCCACCTCCAAATATCTGCAATACTTTCGCATACATCTCACATATTTCTTCTTCATTCTTATATCTCATTTTTAAATTATAACTCGGCTTAGCATTCTTACTAGCCATTTTTTTATGTCTATTTCCTCCTTTTGTATTTTTAGGCATTATATAAATTATAAAAAAAATATTTTTTATAATTTTTAAATCAATTTAATATATCACTTTCATATCTGTTTCTAACACATCATTACATAATACCTCATTCATACTTATATCATCCAAATCTTTTATTGATTTATATTGCGTTTCCTCATCCTGCTCATCAGGCTCATAGTTATATTTCTCATAAAAATCATCATATTCATCTTCATCACTAAACACTATCTTCTTTTTTTTATCATCTACCTTCACCTTATATTTATCAAATCTTTTCTTCCATATTGGACTCTTATAAGCATAATATTCCCACCCCTCTCTCAATCCTACTACTATATCATCCCTTTTCACATCAAAACATCCCACTTCACTATTCACTCCATACAATCTCTTATTCTTCAAAACACGATATAATTTCATCCCTTTTATGTTATTATTATCATTAATAAACTTAATATCGCTCTTATTCACTCTATAATTTTCATATTTCATCTTATTTTTCATGATACTTAAACAAATAACTGAAATAAGTATATGTTTTTTATCATTATAAACACTAATATCTACGTTTAATTTTTCATTGTATTCATCTATTACTACCCTAATCAATCCTATCTCCATCTTATTCATATAATAACATACATTATTCATATTCTTCTTTTTTAAACTATCAAGTAAAAGATATTGAAGTTTACTAGTAAATTTATTGTTTTTTTTTGCCCTTATTTTTTCAGTAGAAACTTTTTTTTGATTATTGATTCTTAGTTTAAATATAGAATAATTTTTATTAAAATTATGGAGATGTTTCAGAGTTTTTATGATAGATTTAAAATCATTTTTTTCTTTCCAGTCCTTATAAGATTTGATAATTGTTTTTGAGTAAAGATATTGGTTTATGTAACAGAAATCAAGATAGATTTTGATTAATAGTTGCCATAGTTCGTCTTTAAATCCAGAATGATAAATTTCATCTGCCCAGAATAATATTTCGTTAAAATCAGAACCTTTTAAAATAGCCAGAATCAGGGAATATTTAGCATCATTATAATTATAAAGATATCGTGTAAATATCATAGTCATCGTTTTAATGACAGATAGTAAATGATGTTAAATTAAATTCAATTTATTTTCTAGTGATAATGTATATGGCTAAGCATTCCCCATGGATCAAGCACGTAATGGCAACTCGCAAGAGTATGGCAAATGGCACTAAATTCAAAGAAGTTTTAAAAGCAGCTGCTAAGACCTGGAAAGGCGCATCTGGAAGTTCTGCCAAGCCCGCAACTAAGAAGGCCAAGCGCTCCAGACGCCGTTCGACCAGAAAAGTCAAGAAAGGTAAGAAGAGCAGACGCAGACGCAGAAGCAAATCCCGTAAGTCCCGCAGAAAGTCTCGCAAAGGCGGTAAATATTAATTTCTCTCAATAGTTTTAGTTAAAAACTGATTCATCTTAATATCTTTCGATAATTTTTTACTGATATCATCTCTATTTTTAGCGAATATATCAGCAATATTCTCAAATGTCCACAAATTATTCACATCTTTTTTATATAAAAATGTGTTAAATGTAACAATAGTTTCTTCAACACTTAAACGTTTCCTAGGATTTGGATGTATATTTTTTAACAACAATTTCGAAAAAAACTTCAAAAAATTATTCTCAATAAATCCATCTTCATATATATATGAAAAAAATCTCATATACATTATTGACAAAGCATAATTATCCCATGTTGTCCAATAATTCAATAATTTATTAATTCTTTTTTTATATTCTATCTTGTTATACCTCAATAACTGTTTATAACAAGCATTTAAATATTTCTTCTTAAACTCAGGAGATAATGATTTCAATCCCCTATTATATTTCACATAATCAACACATATGTTTTTCAACTCATTTTTATTTGGATTTGGATTTTCATTGATAATAAAACATAAGTAATGAACATCTAATGGCCATATATAATATTCTGGACCATAAACATAAAAATAATCTCTTAAGGTATTTAACTTGATATCATCAATTTGAATTGATATACCATAATCAATTATAATAGGTAAATTCATATCCTCATTAAAAAGAATATTATCTCCTTTTAAATCAAAATGACAAATCTTACTTTTAATAAGTAACTTAAGCGATTTCAAAAGATGATTATAACCATTAATAATATTATTAACAATATATTTACTATTTTTATTATCAATCATATATCTTAATAAACTACTGCCATTCACATATACCATCTTCATCAATATCAGTTTTTTATCCATTTTATAATGTTTTTCAACAACTTCACAATCTTTTGTTTTAAGTTTCTTTTTTTCCATAAAACATGTTCCTATAATAGGGGAAAAATGATTCATAAATCCATTAATTTTTTTTAATAAATTACTAATTTTTACTTCATTTCTAGCATTTTTATTGTAAATTTGTAATTTAGAGATGATTTTTTTATCATTAATTTCATTACCGTCACAATCTAATGCCGGATAATGAACACATCCAAAACCACCTTCTGCTATAAGTGCTCCTCCATCCATATTAATATAATTGTATATTTTATTTTATAAATTATAATTTATTAAAGTAATATAAATGTTATATAAAATAAAAAAAGCAGTATATTATAATCCTTTTTCAAAAGAATATCAAAAAATATTAACCATAAACAAATTACCTCCTTCATCTAGCAATATATATAAAAATATTAAAATTTTAAAAAATAACAAATTAACACCATATGATAGCAATCCTGAACACCATTGTTTATATGCTTTTTGTGATTCATATGAATTATTAGAAGAAGATAACATAGATATATTGATAGAAATGTTGATAGAAGATGGATATTCGATAGAATATAAGATGACAACTATGTTGAAGAAGGGAAAGGGTAAATATAATGATTTATTATTTTTAGTATCTAAAAATTGATTAATATATATTAAATATAATAATATTTAAAATGACATTAGAAGAGGAAATCAAAGAATACATTAAAACATTGAATGAAATGGAATTAAAAGCATATGAGATAGCAAAATCAGATTTAGAATCATCATTTGATGTATCTAAAAGTATAGGTTTTGTAAAATGGCGAAAAAAAAAATAAATAAGATTATATATTAAATGAGTGAAAACAATGAAAATAATAATAAAACAGATACAAAAGCAATAGATGGAGCATTAACAGGATTAAAAATAGCAACATGGCCAAACAGACAAGTAGATATGGCAGAGAATGATTCTACAGATTTACTGGTTCAAAATGGCACTCAAATATTAGATACAGCAGGAACAGTCGCAAAAAAAACAGCAAATATTTCCAAACCACTTCTATTAAAAGCAGTTGATAACGCATATATGAGAAATTTACAACATTCATATGCTTTACCATTATTACGAAAAATATTGGAACAAGTAACTAATATGAATGTAGAATATATATTTGCTATACTTAAGAAATTAGATATAGATTTAGAAAGTAAAGATGGTAAAGTATTGAAAATATTGACAGTAAAAAATCAGCAAAGAATTGATATTTTAGCGAAAATAATCATAACTGTATTAGAAGAATATATGAGTGATCCGGAAAAAAGAAAAAAATTAGAAGAATTACGAGATTTATTAATACAATTCATTGGAGAATCTTCAAAAACATTAGCAATTACACTTGGAGAAACTAGTGGTGTTTTAAATGAAAATTTAGAACAAGTAAAACCTGTTGCCAAGAATTTTTTATTTAGTGGAATAGGCACAGTAATAGAAGTGTTAACGGCAGTTGTATTTTCTATACCTGTAGTCGCACCCCTTCAATTACCTTACAAATTATTAAAAGCTGTAACATTAAATATTCCAAAATTTTTAGATCTTGTAGATGCTGTAGGAGATGGCGCTTCATCAGTTGGCAAATTAGTTTCTTCTAGAAACAAAGATTTATGTAAAAGCATGCAACCCGCGTTAGATTCACAAGATAAATTAAGAGATATCAATAAACAAATAAGTGATATTATCAATAATGTCCAAGCAAGTGATGAAGTATTTACTAACACTCATATGTATGATGAAACTGATAAAATAAAAGAAGAAGAAGAAAAGAAAAAACAAGAACAGAAACAAAACCCAAAACCAAAATCAAAACCAAAAAAGAAGGGGTTATTAGATAGAATAGACGATAATATTGATATAGGAGGAGATTTCTTTGGTGGTGGTAATAAAAACCTTACATGCGAAGATAGTAAAAAATTAAATAAAATATTAAATTCATTTAATCTTTAAAATCCAAAACTCTTAAAAGCAGAAAAACTCAAGTTTTCCTTCTTTTTATCCATATTTATCCTATTTTTAATTTCTATTTTCTTAAAAACAGGACACTCATTAATTTTTCCTATTTTTGAAAATTTATTACCATTCATCGGTGCCAAATTTTCAAGCATCTTTTTCTTATTTTCATATTTTTTCTCCAAATTAGTCTTCAATTTAGCGAATACATCATTATCATCCTCTTTTTTATCTTCATCCTTCATTTTTTCATTTTCATCTTTTTCTTTAATCTTTTGTTTCTGCTTTTCTAATTCCTTCTTTCTACAAATATAAACATTCTTACAACAATATGATTTCACATATTTCCTCGCTATTGTTTCCAAATAATCAAACTTAATAACGCCATCACTCCAATACTGAAATGACTCCTTATAATTATTCCATGACATAATAACATTTCCATCTGGAGTATTTCCCATTATATAATTATTTTCTTTTACATCTTCATTAACTGTATTTTCAATTGAATCAATTGGATATTTATCTTCAAATTTAACTTCTTCTTCTTCTTCTTCATCGCTATCTTCTGCATTATCAAATTTAAGTTGTGACGCAAAAACAAATGCTAGAAAAAATCCTATTGGAAAATATATCAATAAAGCTTTAAAAAATAAAGTAATATTTATCATACCATTCTCTATCATTGAATAATCTACAGTGCTACCAGCGAAAAAACATGCTACCAAACAAACAAAATTCTTATATTCCATTCTTAATTCTTACTCTATTATCATCTAAAATATTTAAGTTACTTTATTAATGTATTTCTTCTTAATTCCATTAAGTCATTAAGTTCATCACTTAAATCAGGAACCTTCAACTTCTCATATGTATTATTTTTATTATTAGGATGAAGCCTTATCAAATACATATCTTTTATTTTTTTATCATAATTCTTTTCTAATAAATATTTGTATGTATTTAATTGAAGAGAATAATGCCAGAATTTACTATGTGGTAGATGTTCTATACATTTAGTTGTTGCTGATTCTCCTTTAAACCCTATTTTTGATATATCCTTTGTTCTTTTCCAATCATATATACTTAATGTGCCATCTTCATTCTCAAATATCATATCTATAGCACCAGCAAATTTTAACTCATTATCCCATATCATCCATTCAGTTCTATAAGGTTTTAAATTAATATGATTTTTATGAAATTTTTTGAAATATCCCCATTCTAATGTATCATCATCTTCTACATCCATCTCATTATAAAAACATTCTATTTTATTATGAAGAGCAGTTCCCATATCAGCCGACTCTTTACCGTTCGTCTTCCACATCATTTTAATCTCATCATCAGTCATACCCCAATATTTATTATTTTCATTCCAATTCCTCCCTAATTTCATATTAGTTATAACCTTATCAGCATCAAATTTTGGAAAATGACAATGATTCCATGTTGTTACTGACATATAATCGCTTTCGCCATTTATAGTATAAATATGAGGACCTTCGTCAAAAGATATACAATCATCTCTTGAATGTTTATGTTTATTTTTTAAATAATCCATTTAAATAATAATGTAAATAATTTTTATATTATTATTCAATTTAATATCTGTTTCTATTTTCTAATAATTTTATTCTTCTTTCTAATCTTTCATTTTTATTCGCTAATTCTTTGACAGATTCTATCAATAAAGAAACTATATTTGAATAATTAACACTCATATATCCACCTTCTCCTTCATTTACTACTTCAGGTAATACATTTTTTACTTCTTGTGCGATTAATCCAATATGTTTTTTATTACTATTGGTATCATTTCTTATGTATTCAACTCCTCTCAATCTTTTCGTTTTATAAAGTGCGTTTCTTATAGTTTTTATATTTGTTTTAAGTCTAATATCAGAATAATTGAAAAATTCTCCTTTAACTATTGCGTTACCAGTTGCTTCTAATGAACCATATTTATCTATAGTGAAAGCATTACCATTCTTTTCTTCGGTTCCTAATACAAATCTTAAATCTCCTGATATATCTGCTTTATAACCAATAGCCATTCCATAATTTATATCATTTAATGATACATCTTGTCCCATTATAAAACTATTTTTACTATTGCTACTATAATTATTATTTCCCACTAAAAATATATCATGACTTCCATTTATTAACCTATTTCTATTACCATATACATGACAACTTTTAGCACTATTACTTTCTCCTTGTGCCAATACTCCAACTCGATTATCATTACCAAATATAGTAATATTACTTGAGTCAAATAATTGATTTGATTCTCCAATAATCATATTATGTTTATTACTTAACGAATTTATAAAATTATTATTTCCGAAAATATATGAATAATTACTACTTATATCATTTCCACTACCCACTATATAATTATATAAACTATTAGCTGCAAATGTCTGATTACTTTCACCAAAATTAAATGCAAAATTAGATTCTATTATACTATTATTTCCAAAAGAAAAACTATTATTTGATTTAACTTTATTATTTCGTCCTATACTAACAGAATTATTACTAACTTCACTAGCATAATCACCAATTATTAAATAAGGGAAATCATTATAACTAGCATCTATAGCTGCTCTAGGTTCTCTTGTAGCAATACCTAATTGTCTTTGTAATGCTAGAACACCATCATTTGGGTTTGTTTCTTCACTCCAATAAGAACTTAACCCTTTAATCGAACTCAAATCCTGAAGCCAACTTTCTGTTCCAAAACTAACTGAACCTTCAACCGCTAATTTATTTTTAAATATTTCCCCTAATTTATTATCAGTAGCCGAATAAGAACCTCTCAAACTAGCAATACTTGTCCCACTTTGTTTATATACACCGCTATTACCACTCGTAAAATCACTCCAAGTCGCTACAGCTGCTCCCGTTCCTGACGTTTGAATCGTTAATTCATCATTATTATCATTAATATATTTCAACTCATTTCCATCATAACGTATCGAACCTTGTGGTTGTCCACTTCTTGATATAACTTTGTCCATAATAAAAAATCTTGTAGTCCTAACACTACCTGATACATCTAAACTCGCATTTCCAAATGGTGCCAAATTACCAGCATTCGTTATATCATGACCTATTATCAATCTATTATCACTTCTTAATAACATACTCACATTACTACTATCCATAGTATCTATAGTCCCATTATTAACTATAAATTTTATTCCTGTAAATTGTCTTGTATTACCTGAGCCAGTTTGCTGATATAATTCATAAAATCCCATACCTGTAGCATCTTGTCCACTTGTTAATTCATTTAATGCTATATTAGCATTGTTTAAATTTGATAATCTACTCTGAAGACTAGAATCACCAAATGATAACCTACTTTTCGGTAATTCGGTTCCTAATCCTACTAAAACCTTAGAATTACCATTGAAATGAAAAATCTCTCCATCTAATCCTGATTTCCAATAATTTGAATTATCAAATAAAACTGTGTTTGATTTTACTTTATTATTTGTTCTTAATCCACCATGTGTTTTCCAAACACTCGTCATATATATTAATACATTATTTATTATTAAAAAAATTATCGTAAATCATTATTTTATCGGTAAATTTATAAATGTTTAGATAAATTAAATATGGCGTATAAAATTGACTTGTCTTTGAAACTTAAAAACCTCTCATCTGCTACTAATACTATTAACAAATTAGTTGATGATTCATACTATTTTGGGTGCGAAGAACATTTTGTTAATTATGAATTCATAAATAAAAAAAAAATCATTATCAGAAATCACTGCGTTATCACTCTCACATTTCCATTAATTGAAAAATATATGCTAGATTTCATTAAATATGTAAAAAATGATAGAAATGTTTATATTGAAACACTTGCTATTGAAGACTTTTCATATAAAATTTTATACGCCTCTAAAAGATATTTAAATATTATGGAAAAAGGTAAGGCAAAAGAATACAATGAAAATAAAAAAAAGGGATTATTACACCAAAATCCTCTCTTTGTTGAAATAAAATCAAGATAATTTAAATCTTTGTATTTTCTTCATCTTCCTTTTCTTCGCTACTACTATTATATTCATCCATCAACATTATTGCCATCGCACTATAATTGTGTAAATCCATCAATGTATCTCTCATTGTCTCATCATCCACTAAGGACAACTCCTTTTTATTCACCGATACTGCTCTACTTATCTTATCACCCATCCTTACTAAAACTCCCATTACCCCATATGTAGCAAAAGCATCACCATAATCACTATTCTTCCTTTTAAACAAATCAAATGCTTCTTCATGCACTTCTTTATATTGAGATTCCCTATCTGTCATATTTTATATACTACATTCATAGTATTTAAACTATTTCAATTTATTTTTTATATCTTCTCTTCTTTGTTTTCTTCTTCTTTTTTTTACGTCTTTTCTTTGTTTTCTTCCTTTTTTTAGACAACTTTTTTAACTTACTTTCTAAGGTATTTCCTCTCACTTTCCCTCTCATCCCATTATTCATAAATCTCATTATATCCTCATTACTCAATATATCTTCCATCACATCTCCATTTTTATTACTATAATAATGTAACTTATCACCATCATATTTTATCATATTTTCATCATAATTTACCACATTACCATCTATAATTGTTTGATTATTCGATCTTTGATAGTAAGATTGCATTTTCTATATATAAATAATATATAATTTTATATATATATGAATAATTTAATACAACCTAATTATAACTTCTCTAACAATATCAAAAAACAAAAAATAAAAAAAAAATAAGCATAAAAAGGTAACAAAAAAAAAGTATTTAGATCAAATCATTGATAAAAGTTTCATTGACTCCTATTTTGACACTAAAAATAAATTGAAATAATATTATCTCTTAACCTTTACATTAAGAAACAATATGACTTCTATAATAAATGAACTACGACCCACTTCATGTGTTAATAACATCAAAGATTACCTTAATAATGGCATATCATGCCTCCAATCATTGACTGAAACACAACTAAATTCTATGTTAAGAAAATGTAATGACTATTATTATTCTAACAATAAGTCTCTAATAACTGATTCTCAATATGATATGTTGAAAGAATACATTGAAGATAACTTTCAAGATAATGAAGTTGTTAATGAAGGACATACTAATAGTATGATATCAGTTGAAAAAAATAAGGTTAAACTACCATTTGAAATGTGGTCTATGGATAAAATCAAAGATCAAAAATCTATCAAAAGAAAACTAAATAAATATACTGGACCGTATGTTATCACCGCAAAAATGGATGGTATATCTGGACTTTATCATTATGATAGCGAAAGTAATTCATTTAAACTTTTCACTAGAGGTAATGGCACATATGGTCTTGATATTTCATGGATGATTGACTATCTTAATCTTCCTAAAATCAAAAATCTCACCGTAAGAGGAGAACTCATCATTAAAAAACAAACATTTAATGATAAATATAAACAAAGATTTGCTAATCCACGTAATTTTGTTTCTGGAGTTGCTAACTCAAAGAATATTGACCCGCAAATTGTAAGAGATTTAGATTTTGTTGTATATGAGGTTGTTTCACCTATTATGAAACCATCAACTCAAATAAGATATCTCAGTAAAAATTTCAGTAACCCAGTCAAAGCAATTCTCTACAAAAAAACTAATAAAGAACATCTATCCAAAGTTCTTCTAGATTGGAGAGAAAATCTTGCTCATGAAATTGATGGGATTATCGTATGTAATGATAAAATTTATACTAGAATTACTGGAAATCCAGAACATGCTTTTGCCTTTAAAATGGTAATGAGCGACCAAATTGTTGAATCAATGGTTCTCAAAGTTATCTGGAGTCCCAGTAAGGATGGATATGTTAAACCTAAACTTCAAATTAAACCTGTTCATATTGGAGGAGCATGTATTCAATATGTCACTGCTCATAATGCTGGATTTGTAGTCAAAAATAAACTAGGCATTGGCTCAGTTATACAAATCATTAGAAGCGGTGATATTATCCCAAAGGTTCATAAAATCATTCATAATTCTACTGAACCTAATCTACCCACTGATATGGAAGTTAAGTGGAGTAAAAATAAAGTAGATCTTATTCTTGTTGATGCTGAAAATAATGACATTGTTAAAATTAAACAATATGATGACTTCTTCAAGAAAATTGAAGTTGTAGGACTAGGAAGAGGAAATCTTAAAAGAATATTTGATGCTGGATTTACATCACTTGAAACAATTATCAATATGAAACTTGAAGATTACCTTACTGTCGAAGGATTCCAAGATACTTTATCAAATAAAATTATGAATAGCATTAAAGAAAGACTGAAAAATGTAGAGATGAGTGATTTAATGACTGCTAGTAATGTATTTGGAAGAGGTATTGGTTTAAAAAAGATGAAACTAATTATGGAAAACTATCCCGGTATTCTTACTAGCAATAAATCAAATACTGAGAAAGTTGCTGATTTAGTAAAAATTGAAGGATTCAGCGAAAAAACAGCAAATATGTTTGTTCCATATATTGAAGATTTCTTTCAGTTCATGAATAGTATTGGTATTGAAGATAGATTGTATGATAATAATAACACTAATAATAGTAATCATATTCTTAGTGATAAAAAAATAGTGATGAGCGGTAGTAAAAATAAAACACTCAAAAATAAATTCAAGGAATTCAATATTACTCTCGCTTCATCAGTTAGTAAAAATACTGATTTTGTAATAGTTACATCTCTCAACGAAAAAACAAGTAAAATTGAAAAAGCAAAAAAACTTAAAATTCCTATAGTATTAGCCGATCATGTCTTAAAAAAATTCTTTCAATAAATAAAATTTTCATTTTGATATCTTAATTCATATGGATAACAATGTTTTAATTCTATATTTTCATCTTCTAATTCTTGAGTTAAAAAACACTGTAAATATGATGAATGAGAAACAATTGCTATCTTTTCCTCAGGTCTCTCTAATATAAATTTTTTCATTTCTTGACATCTCTTTTTTAAATTATCAACGCTTTCTCTATTTGAGTACAAATCATTTTCTATCCAATTTGGATCATTCTCACTTTTCAAATACTTAAAATTAATATTATCATGATAATTAATAACTAAATCCTTTTTATCTTTTCTTTTGTTTATTTTCTCATAATTAAATGGATATTCTTTTAACATATCCATTGCATAAATCGGCTTATCACTGTTTTTAAATATTTTTAGAGTAGTTTGAACTGTTCTAGTTAATGGTGAAGTAAAAACAACATCTACATTATTTTTTTCAACCCAATATTTATTTAAAAAATCTGCCTGTTCTTCTCCTTCTTTTTCTAAATTTGAATCTTCTATTAAATGATAAGCTTCCGCACCCATAGTTCTAAATGCTATATTATGCTCACTTAATCCATGTCTAATACAATATATTATCTTTCTTACACTCATTTATATATTCATTATAATTTATATTATTGAATTTATACTTATTTTTAAACTATCATATATATTTTTATATATTTTTGATGTCAATGACCTACTATCATGATATATATACTTTCTATGTTCAACCAATTCATCAAATTTCTTACTATTTATCTCAAATTTCTTTTCTTTATCAAATGATATAAACACTAATTCCATCCTTATTTTCATCATTAATTTATTAAATTCTTCAACATTAAATTCTTTCCATTCATTATTATCATAGTAATATAAACAATTCACTTTTTCTCTAAATCCCATTATTATTTCTTTATCATAATTTCTTATATTTTTATACAATATATCACTATAACCCTTCAAATAACCATCTATCATAAAACTATTATAATCTTCTTGAGATACAATAACTTTATTTTTCATAAAATCAATATAATTATAATCACTCGAAAGTTTAATATTATTATTAAGATATTCTAATATATTTCTAATACAACTCGCGCTTTTTGTTTCTATCTTCTTAAGTCTTTTTGATTGTTCCGATAGTAATAGTAATACATTATTTAATTTAAGACTTATGCTATTTAGATTATTCCTCGGTTTCTTTTTACATATTGCTGTATTTAAATTTCTACATATTATATAATGTTTTTCAAACGATTTCTGTGATAAATATTCTTTTCCACAAAAACCACATCTACCGTTAAAGTTCATTTTAAATAGTAAAAAATTCTTTTTTTTTATTCAATTTTAATAATATTTATATATATAAATGTCATTAAGAAGACACTTACAAATAAGAACTTTCGCAAAACAACCCTCTCAATCATCTAATACCAAACCTATAAATAAATTTGTAAATGGTTATACTAATAATTTTTTAGATACTCGTTTAAATTCTAAAAATGATAAATTAAATTCTTCTTCTCATACTGATAATAAAAAAAATCTTGCTGTTATTGATTCTAATCAAGGAAAATTCCAGACTAATGCTAATAATACTATTCCATTATGTCCTACTAATGTCGGTGGCCCTGGAGATAAAATCGCACCTACTAATAAAGTATGTTGTAATAAAAGTAGAAAATTAAAAGCTACCAGACCTGGTTCCAGTGGAGTTATAGCAGGTGATAATAAACATAACTCTTATGATAGGTATTTAGCAAGAAAAAAAGGTTACATCCTTCAAAGACAACATTGTTAAAATTTTTATATTATTAATTTGTATATGAATGATCAAAATAATAATAAAATTAAATTAGATAATTTTAATAAAAAATTCGTTCTTTCTCTAGAGAAATTAAAAGAAAGAAAAGCCAGATTGACTAGAGATATCACAATGTATGAAAAAGAAAAAAATACTATAATCACTCAATTAAAGCATCTTAAAACCGAACTTGAAAAAACTATTTCTATTTTAGTCGATAAAAAAAAGGTATTATATAAAACAGAAGAAACCATAGATAGCACTGAAAAATTATATAAACAAATACTTAGTGCTAGTGAAAACTTACTTAAAGTTATCTTAAAAGAAGAAAATCAACAAAGTAATAAAAAAGAATAATCATTTTAAACTATGTATATAAAATACGTATCCTTCTTTTGAGGTAAATATAAATGAACCATTTTCTATTAACTTTTTAGATATCATTGAATGAGATATACATATTTCCTCTTGTATATCGCGTAATGATTTAAATGCTTCTATTTTTTTATCTGGAAATATAACTATATAATTATATTTAGACACATATTTTTTCATATCGCTCACACTTTCTAATTCCATTTAATAGTATATTAAAATTAAATTTTAAATTATCTTACTTTAAAATTTAGTAAAATATATTTACTTATATATATAATGGCTGATACCGAACAACCCCAATCAACTGAACTCAAACAACCTGCTGAAGCAGATACTGGCGCTGATGCTGGTGCTGAAGACCAAACTTTAACAAACCAATCTGCTAATGCGGATGCTGATGCTGATGCTGATGCTGATGCTGATGCTGATGCTGATGCTGATGCTGATGCTGATGCTGATGCTGATG
>MDTC01118706.1_pt1 | contig 17771 bp, 16 predicted proteins | sample 811181 | NCBI WGS metagenome assembly MDTC01 (sample SAMN05326644, study PRJNA326480) | marine metagenome | isolation source: seawater | place: Pacific Ocean: North | collected 2011 | reverse complement strand
TGCAATTTCCAATGTCGGTCCCGGGCTGGGACCGATCATCGGGCCTGAAGGTAACTACACGTCACTGCCGGACGCCGCTAAATGGATATTATCCATCGGTATGCTATTGGGCAGATTGGAGCTGTTCACGGTTATGGTGCTGTTTACCCGCGCCTTCTGGAGAGCCTAAATGGCGGTTTTTTTGACTCCCGTCGAAATGCTTGAAAAGTTGGTCAGCTTCGACACGGTCTCCGCTCATTCCAACAAAGCCATGATGGATTTCATCGCTGATTATCTGGCGGGCCATGGTATCCAAGCGAAACTGGCGCCCAATGATACCGGCGAAAAGGCTGATCTAATCGCCACGATAGGCCCCAGTATCAAAGGTGGTATTGTATTGTCCGGCCACAGTGACGTGGTGCCTGTAGAGGGCCAGGACTGGGACAGCGATCCTTTTGAGATGGTTGAAAAGGATGGGCGGCTGTATGGGCGGGGTACATCCGACATGAAAGGATTTATCGCGGTTGCCCTGGCCTTGGCCCCCGAATTCAAGGCCAGGAATTTGAAAAAGCCCCTGCATCTGGTCTTCAGTTATGACGAGGAATTAGGCTGCATCGGCGCCCCTGCTTTGGTGGCCCGTCTGGTGCGGGACGTGCCCATGCCGCTGGCGGCAATCATCGGTGAACCGACTGATATGAAACTGGCCAACGCTCACAAAGGGGTAACGGTTTTTGAGACCAAGGTTTCGGGCAAGCCGGTCCATTCCTCCCAAACCCAAGCCGGCGTAAATGCCATCACCGCCGCGGCACAATGTATTTCCCGTCTATCGGCCATTGCCGAAGAGTTTAAAACTTCAGCTTCGGCCGATGAGAAATTCGAGCCGCCTTACTCGACCATAAGTATCGGCACCATAGAAGGCGGCACAGCGCTTAATATCGTTGCTGGTGAATGCTGCGTTGTCTGGGATTGCCGGTCGATCCAAGATGGTGATAGCGATCTGGCGTTGAAACAGTTCGAAGAACACTGCCGCGCAAGCATTCTCCCCGCCATGCAGGCCGTGGCGACGGAATCCTATATCACAACGGAAAAAATGGTTTCGGCGCCGCCCCTGGTTCCCAGCGAAGACAACCCGGGAGAAGCCCTAGTTAAAAGATTGACCGGCCAGAATAGGGCCGAAGTAATTTCCTTCGCGACCGAAGCTGGAATTTTTGAACAGTCGGAAATCCCGGCTGTAATCTGCGGTCCCGGCAGTATCGCTCAGGCCCATCAGGCCAACGAATTCATTGAACTGAACCAGATGGATATATGCGCCGATTTTCTTCGCAAATTGGCCGGATGGGCGATTGAACCGTGATCAGAATTCAACGCTTCATCTCTGCACATTTGATTTTCGTAAAGGATAATTCCATACACTTAACCTATCATATTAAACATCAAAGGCGTCCATTGGACTCCCAATCTGGCGTTCCCGAGCCTAGCCTCTGTGAACATCGAGAGATGTTCCCCTCTCGAAGAATCTCCCTCTAAACTCGCCGTTCCTTCGTGGGTCAATTTTTGTTTTCGGGAGTCGAATCCGGAGTTTTTAAAGGCTATCGGGTCGGCTAAACTCCTGTCGCGTGATTTTATATGGTGAGACTATTTAATGAATATCGATGAAAAGATGAATGGCTACCTTGAGGATTATGAGGTTGGCCGGACCTATATATTGGGGGAGTTTTCGGTGGACGAGTGCGAAATAATTGAATTTGCCGAAAAATTCGATCCGCAACCCTTTCACGTCGATCCCATAGCCGCCAAGGGCACTCAGTTCGGCGGTGTCATTGCCAGCGGGTATCACGTGTTGTCGATGGCTATGCGGCTCTTGGTGGATCGCTTTATATCGCCGAAGTCCAGCATCGTATCGCCTGGACTCGACGAAATCCGATGGCACCAGCCGACCCGCCCCGGCGACCGTTTACGTTGCCAGGTGACGGTGACCAGTATGCGGCCATCAAAAAGCAAACCGGATCGAGGTATTTTGTATGATCTCGTCGAACTGCATAACCAGGATGGTGATTTGGTTTTGAGTTACAAATCGATGGGCATGTATTATCGCAATCCGGAAGTCACGGTCGCCGTTAAATAATTTGATTCAAATATTCACCTTGTTGCGGTAGCGATCAGGTCGGGCGCCCATATAGGTGAGACCGCTGGCGTTGACGCCCAGATTTACCATCAGTTTGGCCAGTTCAATAGCTGCCGTGTAGCCTTCCAACACCGGTACGTCCCAGCCCCGTTCCTTGAGCCCGTCCTTGATAAAGGGCATCAGCCAGAATGTCATGGAGCAACCCAGCGTAATGACCTCGGCGCCGTCCTCTATGATGGCAGCTTCGGCCTGATCGACGGCGCGCTCAACGGCGATGGAATAGCCGCCTTTTGCCGCTGCTTCGCACTGTGCGGTCAGGGTATCAGGATCGGTATCACCCGGTCTGGGCAGGCTGTAGCCGATATTGCGGATTGAGCGGCAGCGGTCCTGAAGTTGGTGGGTGCGAACCAGGTCGCGGTAATAGACATTGTGCACACCTTCAATATCGATGATGGAGAAGCTGTCGCCCAACAATATTGCTAAATACATCTGGGAAAAGGCGTTGGCTGTCACCACGACGCCACATTCGCGTCCGATCTCCCGGGACTCCAGAAAACCTGGTTCACCGCCTCCCAACAAAATCACGCCGTTATATTTTCCTGATTCGCAGGCCTCGCGCACCAGGGCAATCCGCGTTGTTGTGGCGTAGGCGAATTCCTCACGCGTTTCAACCGACCAGTTGCCGTAGAGTGGTTCGGTGCCGGGATGGAGATCCCAGTCAACATCTTCCAGATGGGGCAGGACAAATTCGCTATTCAGTAACCGTTGAATTTTTGGCGCATCGGCGGGTTCGGAATAGGCCGGCACGGTGAATTTATCCTGATCGGGCAGCCGGAACGGCGGGATTAGTATGAATTGGTATTTTGACATTGTACTGGTCTCCCCCTTGTTATTTTTTTGGTTTGTCCATAAAGCGCGCCAACTATAGCTGCAATTTTATATTTTATAATTCCAGTTCGGTTATTCGGCCAGCCAAATATGTTCAGTCTTCAAGCTTGCGAGTAACCCGCCGATATCTGTGTTCGCAGGGAGGCTGAGAAAATGAGAACTGCAGGTTCCACAATCGGAAGATCCGAATCCTGGGATGGGGATACCGGCCTGTCGATCCTTCAACACTTTGCCGATTGTGTGGCATTCCCTCCCTTCCGGCAGCGCGGCGGCGGCTAGAATATTACTTTTGCCGGTCACGTGATCGATATGCCAGTGGACCTTCTTTTCCCGGCGCAAATGCCGCGACAGCCGCGCCTTGATACCGCCGGGGCCATAGGCCGATCCGCTATAAAGATAAAGCCCCGAATCAAGGACCGCCCCAGAAAATTTTTTGATCGATAGCGGTAGCGGACTTTGCAGGTATAATACAAAAGTATAAGCACCGGAAACACCTGGTATTTCGCTGGAAATGGTAAGCCATGTCATGGATGGATTTGACCTAAATCTTTACCGATTGGCAATAAAATTGAGTCATCCTCATAAAGCAATAATGCGCCATGTGCGCCCGTGGCATGCCCGGTAGTATATCAGTCAGATGTTAAGGTGGGTTTTGAAGGATATTGAGTGCCGTTACAGAGATGGCCAGGTGATCTTCCGGGAAGGTGACCAGAGCGCCACCGCGTTCGTGATTGTATCCGGCCAGGTGGAGCTTTCAAAAATAAGCGCCAACGGTCCGATCCGGCTCAGCATCCTTTCGCCCGGCGAAATTTTTGGTGAAATGGGCATCATTGATAAATCGGCGCGTAGCGTGACAGCGCAGGCCGTCGGTACTGTCGTACTCGACGTAATTGAGCGGGATGGGTTTTTGGCGTCCCTTAGTGAGCAGCCGGAAGTCGCCCTTACGGTGATCGGTAATTTGGCCGAACGTTTGCGCCATACCAACGATTTGATTTTCAATCCGCAGAACAATTATAGCTCGTCCACCTCTTTGACGGTCCAGACATCGCCGCCAAATGGCACCCCGGATGTGCAACGGCGGCGGGCGACGGTGTTTCAAAATCTGAGCTGGCGTGCTGTCGCCTTCGGTGCCGCCGGCAAGTCGTCACTCCTGCACGCATTGATGTCGTTGTTTCTGCCGCCGGCCAGTCAGCGAAAGCATATGGAATTCAGAGTTGCCAAACTGGCGGGCGATGAAGACGGGTCGCAAACGGAATTGTTGGTTCAATCGTTTGCCGGGCAGACGGATATCCGGGTCAAGGTTCTAAGCGAAAGTCTGCCGGTCGAAATGGAAGAGGAAAACGGCCGCTTTCTATCAACGGCCAATCTGGTGGCACGCCAACGGTTGCAGGGGGAAGACGCCGATCTTTTAATCTGTGGCAACGTCAATGAAATCGGCACGGTCATCCGGTTGCGGTTTGTTTCATTGTCCAACGACTCTGATCACCCCGGCGCTTTTCTGGTCACCGACCGGCTTGCCCTGCCGACCGGTTTTTCTGAAGATTTCGGTGAATTGCTGTTTGCTGTTTCCCTGGCGGCCACTGTTCCCCGTAACGAGGCGCACCGTCAATTGATCAAACCGATGCTGCTGCCTGCTCTGGAAGCCGCTCAGGAATCGGGGCAACAGCCGCCCCTGGAGCTCAACAACGCCGACCGGGCCACTATCCAGGTCTGTTACGGCAATGTCACCGCCCTGATCGGCTATTACGCCAGCGATCCAAACTGGTTAAGGCGGGCGGCTTTGGCCTATCAGGAGGCCATTGAAGGCATGACCAGAGAAGACGAACCCATCGGCTGGGGCAACACCCAGTTTCATCTCAGCCGGGTCCGTCAAACGCTTGGCGAGCGGGGCAGTGATCCCGAGATCATCGAAAATGCGTTGACCGGTTTTAAGGATGCCCTTGGGGTGTTCAACCAGCAGGAATTTCCCTGGGAATGGGCGGCCCTGCAGGCCCGTATCGGCAATGCCTATTACCGTCTGGATGCCATCAACGGCGATACGGATTTTCTGAAAGACGCCATTGCTGGATATCAGTCGGCTTTGCAGGTTTACACCAAAGCCGATGCACCATTGAAATGGAGCGAGGTAAAAAACAATTTGGGACAGGCGCTGCAGGTTTGGGGTGACCTAGCCCGCAACCGGGAATTATTGGTGCGCGCCGTTCAGGCCTGTCAGGAATCGCTGCAGGTGCGGTCACGGATTGAGACGCCGTTGCTCTGGGCTGCCAGTCAGAATAATCTGGGATCGGCGCTTTTCCTTTTAGGCCGGATGACGGAGGATTCAGAACACCTGGAAGGGGCCGCCGAAGCCTTCGGTAGAGCGCTGGAAATCTACTTGGCGTATGGCTCAGCCCGGCTCACCAAAGTAGCCGAGCGGAATATGTCCAAGGCGGAAAACCTGTTGCGTGCCCGGCTCGCCCGCCGGGTGGCCAAACTCTATTGGGAAGAAGAGCCGGGAGATGGACAGGCCGGACAAGCCCGCCGCAAAACAACTTTCCGGAAGGAAAACCTCGCCGATTTGGACTGATTCCATTAACATTAAGAAAGAGTATAAAATATGGTCAGGTATCCTGCACCTTGCTACAACCGGGATGAAACCATATCCCCGAACCGGCATTCGGCTTGGGTAAATTAAATTTAGGTGTTGGACCATGTCTGATCGCGCGGCGGTATTATTCGCAAATGATGCCTTTTATGTCGCTTTTTTAAGCAATGATTTTGAGACCATGGAAACCCTCTGGGCGCGGCAGGCGCCGGTCAGCTGCATTCATCCCGGCTGGCACCATTTGAAGGGCCGCGACCTGGTCATGGAAAGCTGGCGAGGCATTCTATCGAACCCGGAAGGGACGCCGTTTCAGCTCCGCAACGCGACAGCCAATGTCCACGGCGATATGGCGGTGGTTATCTGCTATGAAGTGTTTCAGGAAGCCTCTTTGGTGGCGACCAACGTGTTCGTTCGGGAAGACGGCCACTGGCGCGTCATGCACCATCAGTCTGGCGGTTCCCCACCGCCACCGCCCGAGGAAGAACCGGAAACTCCGGAGACGATTCAGTAGGCATAAGTCGGGACGGTTCCTGTTTGGCCCGGTGCGGCGGATGTCGCCAGAGGAGGTGCCGGAGAAAAGATTGCTTTTGGTGGGGATTTCAATGTCCGTTATTGAACTGGTTCTGTTGAAAAACTTTATTTTATGCGGATTTCCGGTGTCTGCTTTTACTATAAGTGGACGTTTTTGTTCCCGCTTTCGGCTGATGCCGTGGCGGGTCTTTTTTGTCTGTTTGTTTCTGTATTTCACTTGGTTCACAGGCTGTATTCAGGATTGGCGGCGGTCGGCTGACATACTTGGCAAGCTTTCTTAGGTTCCGAGCGGTCGCGGTAAAAAGAACCTCATCGCGAACGCCGCTCAATCCACGCAGCCGGAACCGATCCAGTTTAAATATTCGTTTCATGTGGTGAAGGCCATTTCGACCTCCTTGCGGTTATCGCCGGATTGTTGATGGAGGCCATCGATAATTTGGGTGACCACATGGCTGACTCAGCCTAACTCGAGCAGTCGGGCGACGGCGCAATGGCCGGCATTGGGTTCGGCCACGGCCAACATTGGATCAACTGCTTCTTTCCGCCGCCAGGTCTCTCGCCGGGCTTCCTCGGAGGCCAGGAATTCGCTGAAATCAATAGGCTGGTTTTTAGTCCAAACGCCGCCAGGCTGCGAAAGTCGGGGATACCGGATTCGGTACTAATGCCGGCGCCCATAAAGATGGTGGCCCGGCGGCTCTCCACCAGCATTTCAGAAAAATTTATGATTCCATCCTGCATCGTCTTCCTAAAATAAAGGGGACACTCCCGTTTTCAAACAGGAACGTCCCCATATTCTGGAATTATCTTCCTTTATATATAAATATCTGCCAGGGTGACGCTTTCACCGAGCTCGACATTAACGGATTTCTTTTCACTGCCGGCTTCCACTACGATGGTGTAGGCGCCGCTGTTCTCGTCTAGGCGGTCAAACTTGAAATCACCGAAATAATCGGTGGTGGCTTCCGCGACGACTTGGGTGTCCTTCATCAGTCGTACCTTGGCGTCCTTGACGCAATCTTCAAAACCGTCTTTTTCGGTGGTCACGCTGCCGCCGATAAAGCATTTGTTATAAAGGTGCAGATTTTTGTAATAGACCCGGGGTTTGGCGTTGTATTCTGGGTGCAGGACTTCCAATCCTTCAACTTCGGCGATTTTAGCCATTTCTGTGTCGTCGACTTTTTTAGCCGTAATGGCAGCGGTAGCGCAGACAATGGCCGCCCGCGGTTCCTTCCAGCCTTCGTCCAGCAGATGGGCATCGAAAATCCAGTGCTGGGGCAATTGCAGGTCGTCATTCCACCAGATAGCTTTGTAAGGGCAGGATTCGACCAGTTGTTTCTGGCCCTTGGCCTTTTCCGGATCGATCAGGACAATACCGTCGGACCGTTTAGTGACCGCGCCGTTTTCCGCCGCTTTGATGCAGGGGGCATTATCGCAATGCTGGCACATGACGGGCAGATAGGCGACATCGATCATGGGGACGGCGCCACGCTCTTTCCGCATGATTTCAATCCAGCGGTGACCGTGCTTGGGCATTTCCGCGGTATAACCAGGAAATTCATTGCCGTGATATTCATCCTGACAGGCGAGTACGCACATGTTGCAGTTGGTGCAGTTCTCAATATCAATAATCAAATTCCATTTAGACATATTAATATAACTCCTAAGATGGCGCGCCTATTCGGCAGGGACCGCCACTTTTTCCATTTTCGGTGTTGTAGCGGCCGCTTCTGTCGTCTGATTCCAAGGTTCTATTTCCACCAGCGCCGTCGAATTGCCCATGGAATGGCCTTTTTTGATCTGCGATTTCATCGGTGTTAACAAGTTCAGGGTGCCGCCCAAGTCAGCGGATTTGCCCGGCGTACCAATGGGTTCATAGATGGCACACGATTCGTAGCCGTGCACGGAACCACGGGGCAGCCGTTGGGTGATCAGGGCGGCACAAATTACGGCGCCTTGGTCGTTATGTACCTTGACCAGATCGTGCATCTTAATGCCGCGTTCCTCGGCATCCTGTTCATTGATTCGGATGATCCAGTAATAGCGGTCATCCACCTTCACCCGGTGGTCTTTGATGTCATTGATATAGGTATCTTTGGCATCACCCTGAGAGTGGAAAGAAAAGCGCGGATGTGGTGTCAGCATACGCAGAGGATATTTTTCTTCCCGCTCGCCGCCGAACGGCGCGTTATAGCGCATCATGGGCGGGCGTTCTTTATCGTCCGGGTCGAAACGTTTCAGGCTTTCCGCTTCAAATTCGATCTTACCCGATTGGGTCTGAATGCCCCTGAGATATTCTTCTGAATAATCAGACGGCAACGGCATCGGTTCTGGCACGTCTTTCTTGCGGCCTTCATAGAACCAGTTCCAGGAGACTGGATCACGTAGTTCCGGTTTCTCCGCCGGAATAACGACATAGCCTTTGCGGATGAATTCTTTCCAGGAAACCACCTGCGGTATATCTGAGCCGTCAAAGATTCGTTTGGCCCAATCCAGTTCCGACATGCCTTCGGTAAAGTAGGCGCTGAGGCCCAGCCGTTCACAGATGCCCGAGAAAATCTGGTAGTCCGATTTGGATTCGCCCATTTTTTCGATCACCTGATGCTGGAAGGTGATAACCCGGTGATTGAGCTGGGTTTCACCGTGATAGGCATAGCCCCCCAGCGACGCCCATTCACTGATGTCCGGCCGTTCCAGGTTGGTGCAAGCCGGCAGGATGATGTCTGCGAATTTAGCTTCACCCTCAAACCAGATGGCTTGGCTGACCACGGTTTCCAGATTTTCCGACTGATACATTTTTACGTGCCGGTTGCAGTCGGCCATGGTGGAGAAAATAGAGCCGCCGATTTTGTAAAGCATCCTGACTGGTGAATAGCCCGGCTTGGGATAGGATATTTTGTTAAATTGAGCCTCAATGGTCTTGCCGTCCCAGGCGTAACCCGTTGCCTTACCCTCTATGATGGCTTCCGGCAAGTAAAGGCGCGGGATGGCCTGTTCCACCGTGTTCATGGACGGCAGTTGCGGCATCCGCTGGTAGAGTTCCACCGACATGGCTGTGTGGTGCAGATCACCGGAAATGCCGCCTTCGGCGTAGCCCGGGAAATAAAGGTTGGTGTCGACGGGCGTACCCCATTGCAGGCCGCCCATGTTGACGCCCGGTTTGCCCAGGCCCTGCATGGCCATCAGGTAAACCAGGGAGCGCGCCCACTGGATACCGGTGGTGTTGCGGCAGGCGCCGCCGTGACCGTTGCCCCAGCCCCCGGCCGACAGATAAACTTTTTTGTTGCCCCATTCGCGGGCCAGCGCCCGGATGTCTTTGGCTTTGAGGCCTGTTTGTTTTGCCGCCCATTCCGGAGTTTTTGAAATGCCGTCTTCACCACCCATGACATAGGATTTCCACTGGTCGAAGCCGGTGGTGCGCTTGGCGACAAAGTCTTTGTCGTAGAGATCTTCTTCAATCCAGACATAGGCCAGCCCGACCGCTAAGGCGGGCGAAGTCGCCGGTTTTGGCGCCAGCCATTTGCCGCCCAGAAACTGGGCCGTGTCGTTGTAATAGGGGTCCACATGGACAAGTTTGACATCCAGTTCCTTCAGCCATTTGCGGCGGATGGTCCCTTCTAGGGAGCCATAGGCGCCACTGGTACCTTCCGGGTTGCTGGCCCAGAAGACGACCATTTCGGCCTCTTTGAGGAGGTCCTCGACGGTACCGTAGGTTTCCGTTTGTCCCACCCGGAGCGAGCCGCCCCAGTGGTGTGAGGCGCCCCAGTACCAGCCTTCCCAGCTGTCCGGATTGTGCAGGACGCGGGTCATGCCGATGGTGTTGATAAAGCGGAAATCGGCGCTAAGGTAATAGCCTACATTGCCCCAGGTATGGTGGGAACCGTGCGAATTGGCGATGGCGCCCGGACCGTGCTCGGTCTTCATTCGCTTGATTTCATCGGCCACCAGATCGAAGGCTTCATCCCAGCTGATACGCTCATAGCCGGATATACCGCGTTCCTGCGTATTGCGTTCACCTTTGGGGTCCCAATCGACACGCTTCATCGGGTAGAGCAGCCGGTCAGGCGAATAGACCATAGATTTCCAGTTCATGCCGTGGGGCGCCAGGGATGTTTTACGGGGCGGTGTAAATTTCTTGCCTCGTGCTTCGATGGTCCAGGGGCCGGCGTCATTCTCATCGAATTCAATGGGCGTCATGCGGATGATTTTGTTGTCTTTGACGTATAGAAATATCGGTCCGCCATTGGTCATGTTGGTGTAACGGGTGACACCGTTGCCCATGTCGACACCGAATTTCCAGCCGACGGTCTGGGTCTGCATGATGGTCTGGGTGAACCAGGAAGTCAGCTCGTCCGGACCTTCCAGGTTCAGTAGGAAGTCCTTCATGGCATTGACCTGTTCCAGCTGATTGATTGGTGGCATTAACAAACGAACAGCGATTTCCACCGTTTTGAAAGTCAGAACAACGTCGGCATTGTCAATTACGCGGCCCCCGGAAAGAACTTTACCGTCTTTGAAGGTGAAATAGCGGCCGGTCTTACCGTCTTTGGTTTTCATCAACGCGGTGAAGTTTTTTTCCTTCAAACGGTCGCGAAAAGCCTGATATCGAAATGCCTGTATCCAGAGGAGCATGCGCAAACCGAAAAGAATTAATGAGAACAAAAGGGAGCTCATTATTAGGTCCTTCCAAAGGGAGTCTTACCAGGTGGACTTGCAGCATACCGGGCAAATAGATTTCGATAAATAAATTTAATATTATTGTATCCAGGTGTTCCAGGAAGTAAATACAATTCTCATATTATGGGATTTATATTAACTTGTTTTAATACCCATTATCACCGGTTGCTACGTGAGCGGTTGACTGGAAAAACGTCATTGGTTACCAACAGCACAAGCTGAAAATTTTTAATAAGGGGGGGGATATCTTCCATGAAAGTAAATCGATTGAGCGACGTTAAAGAATATGAAGCCAAGGGGCACTTCGACATGAAGGGCTTTCGTCTGCAGGGTTTCGACGCCAGCGATGCTGAGAATTTCTGGGTCGGATTATCGTACTTTCTGCCAGGCGGAGGGACGACCCACACCGCGACGCCGCTTGAAAAAGTCTATGTCTGCGTCGAAGGGGCTATTACCATCATCACCGACGACGGCGAAGATACGCTCGAAAAGCTGGATTCCTGTTATCTGGTGGGTGGCGAAGGCCGTTCCATAATTAACCGCACCAAAAAGATTGCTTCGATCATGGTGATTATGCCTTATCCGCCTAAGGAATAGATTTTAACTGAGTTCCTTTGCCAGCAAATAACATTTCATGCTGAGTTCTTTTTTCTTAGCTTGTACCACAAATCCCTGCTGCTCGGAGATATTTTGGCGAGCAGGCTGGAGCGGGCAGAGAGATTGGGCAACCCTTTAACACGGGCAACATCTTCCAAGGCGTCCAGCAGAGATGCTGTGGCCCCTTGCCAGCCGCACCGAGGATGGCACATCAGATACTCGATTTCGCCGGTGAACATCAAATTGCCAATGGCGTAAATGCCTTGGCGGACCTCCAAGATCAGCGCTGCCAGGGACTCGCTCAAATCAATATTCCAGTCGATTAAAGAGGGAATAGAAGGAAGTCACGCCTGAATTTGCCGGGCCTTGTAGGCTGATGGTGCTGTCAGTTCGATTGCTTGCCGCAACACTTCGCGGGTAGCTTCAGCATCCGAGGAAATATAGGGCCGCATAACCAAATCAGACAAAATTAGTCCCGGTTGGATACTCCGGTAAACTGTCCGTCGCCATAAATCAGGGGCGCACCGTCATCAACGGCCCGGCTGGCAACGATGAGGCCGATAAAGACACTATGAGTTCCTGCTTGAATTTGCTGGGCTATTTGGCAGTCGAAATTAGCCAGAGCGCCGTCCAAGACGGGCATTCCCGTGGCCAAAGTGCACCAACTACCCAAATCGAACCGTTCCGATCGATCGGCGCCATCCATGCCGGCAAACCCCATGGCGATATCTTCCTGGTCGCGGGCCAATACGTTAAGGCAAAAGGCACCGGTTTCCTGAATAATGTCATGGGCGCCAGAGGTGGTATTAACACAGACCAGCACTTGCGGCGGTTCTGCCGATACAGAACAGGCGGCCGTCGCCGTCAATCCCTCCTTGGCGCCGTTGTGAGCAACCGTGATAACGTTGACAGCCGCCGCCAGCTGGCGCATGCCTTTTTTGAAAGCGTCCTCGGTAATTCCTATCAATTCACCGCCATCGGCTATACCTGCCGCCTTATTACTTTTTTGAATTAGCGCACTAACCGTATGAAATTAACGTATTTAATAGGTACTTGGAAGCACTCGTTTTTAGAATATCAACGGGATATCTAAATTTAGGTCTTTTATAAGACTTCTGTTTCATGCTAGGAATTTTATTGAAACGGTCGATGGAATAACCTTCGGCCTGGGAAACTAATTATCCGAGGGAGGATAAAGATGCGCATACTCTCAAGAGCATTGCTTGGTTTGTCTGCTGTAGGGTTGGTTGCCGGTGCCCTGGTCACCAGTTCACCCGTTGACGCCAAGACCATTAAGGTCCGTATCGGTTCTGGCCATCCACCGACGGTGGTGTATGCCGGTTTGATGAAGACCTTTTTCCAGACGGAATTAAAAAAAGCCGTAGAATCCAAGACCAGCCATAAAATCAAATTTATCGAAGGTTACAGTGGTTCCATCGTTAAGGTGTTTGATGTGTTTGAAGGCGTACAGAACGGCGTTATCGACATCGGCGGTTTCTGCTACTGCTTCGAAGCGTCTAAGCTGAAAATGCATGCGTTCCAGATCATGCTGCCCTTCGGCACCATGGATCCGGTTCAGTCGGTCGCTATTGCAACGTCCGTTTACAAACAATTTCCGAGCCTTTCAAAGCGTTTCCAAAAGTTCGGCCAGACCTTGCTCGCCATAATCGGTGACGGCGGCTACAACCTGGGAACGCAGTTTCCATGGAAAGAGACTTCAGATCTTAAGGGGCGCAAAATTCTTGGCGCCGGCCTGAACCTCAATTGGTTGAAACGGGCAAATATCGGCATCGTCCCGGTGACCGATGGCCTTCCTGGCTGGTATCAGAAACTAAAAACGGGTGTTGCCGAGGGCGGCATTATGTTCCCCAGCGCCTGGGGTCCGGTCTTTAAACTTCATGAAGTCGGCAAATATTATACTGAGATCGGCTTTGGTTCGATTACTTGGCACGGCCTGACGGTCAATAACCGCTTCTGGGCGAGCCTGCCGTCCGAACTCAAACCGATTTTCATGGAAGTGGCGGACCGCTATCGTCTTCAGACCGGCACGTTCAACAAAGCAGGCTATAAAAAGGATATGGCTTGGCTGCGCAAAAATATAACCGTGACCAAGTTGCCTGCCGCAGTTCGTCAGGACTGGGCGCAAAAACTCGCTCATTGGCCGCAAATCCATGCCAATTCCTTGGAAAAGGAAGGTATGCCAGCAGTTAAAATCCTGAACGCCACACTCGATGCGGCGGAAAAGGTAGGCTACAAATGGCCGGTCCGGTACGTCGTCAAATAGGACCAGACTGCCTCAATTTGCGGTTTGAGTAATATTACCGGCTGGGAGTCAAAAATGGTTCCCAGCCGGTAATTTCTTCAGGCGTAAAAATATTTCGGTGCAGCAATTGGGCCGGGCCGTTATAATTAAAATACTTCAAAATGTTAGATAATGCTCCCACAGACCGTTTTGATGGAATTCAATTATGAACCTCATAACTATCAGTGACCGGCTGTCTAAGTTCCTGATGATCGTGGCAGCGACCTGGACTTTTGGCCTGTCCTTTCTGGTGCTCGCTAACATTATTGGACGCACTTATCTGGATGCACCCATTCACGGTACCGCCGAAATGGTCGCCGCCTCCATCGTCATTGTCGTTTTCCTGCAGGTGGGTTATGCCATCCGCAGCCGATCAATGCTGCGGGCCGATTTCCTGGTCAACCATTTTCCGGATTGGCTGCAACGCACCTTGCTCGCCATCGGTTATCTGCTCGGTGCAACCTTTTTCCTGATGATTATTACCGGCGGCTGGGAAGAGAGTATTCTTTCCTATGTTGAAAACGAATTTGAGGGCGAAGGCGCCATGCGCGTACCGTCCTGGCCGGCGCGCTGGACAGTATTAGTCGGCAGTGCTCTGGCAATGATCAACTATTTCGTCATGGCCTATCTTGATATATTCAGGCCCGATTTGTTGGACAGCGAGGTGCTCACTGGTCCGGAGTCGGGCGTGTCCGGTTCGCAAGGATGATGGAGAGCATGCGTCATGTTTGAAGCCAATACCGCCATTATTCTCGTTGTTTGCCTGCTGGGTCTAGTAGCTTTTGGCGTCCACATCGCTATTGCGCTGGGCATGACCAGCGCCCTCGGCATCTGGCTCGTTACCGGTGCCGACAGCTATGCTTTCCGTACTGTGCAGACCATGCTGGCGGCGACCGCCTATGAAGCGATCCGCGCCTACGTCTTTGCCGTCATTCCCCTCTTTATGCTGATGGGTGAATTTATCGGTAGATCGGGAACTGTGACCGATGTCTACCGGGGGATCAACCGCCTGCTGAAAAAGATTCCTGGTCGTCTTGCTATTGCCACGGTGATCGGCAATGCCCTGTTCTCCTTTGTCACTGGGGTCAGCATTGCCTCCGCCGCCGCTTTTTCACGCATCGCCTATCCAGAAATGAAGCGTTTCGGGTATCACAAGGGTTTCGCGCTGGGCGCTGTCGCCGGGTCAAGTTGTCTCGGCATGCTCATACCGCCGAGCGTGCTGATGATCGTCTGGGGTATTCTTACTGAACAGTCGATTGGTCAAATTTTTGCAGCAGGTGTGCTACCTGGTCTTCTTCTGACGGCCCTGTTCATAATTTACGTCTTTTCTAGGTCTATTATAAATCCGGGCCTCGTGGGTGCCGGCGCTAGTTCGGAAACAGCTAAAGCCGTGGGTGCAGACATTACACTGGAAGAGGTGGATGAAGTCTCCACCGGTCAGTTTATAGTTAGCCTCATTGGTATTATGTTGGTGATTGTCACTGTTTTGGGCGGTATTTGGTTCGGTATTTTCACACCGACCGAAGGCGCGGGTGCGGGCGCATTCATTGGGCTAATGCTGGGCATCATCAAAGGCATGCGGTTCCGCGAAATTATCGATTCGATTTTGAATGTGGGGCGGACGTCAGCGCCGATTTTACTACTGCTCGTTACGGCGGCGCTTTATTCACGGACACTCGCCATGACCGGCATGGCCAACGCCATTGAAGGCGTCTTTTTGGGATCTGGAATGCCTAATTGGTTGATTCTCACCGTCATGGTGGGAATCTGGTTCTTGTTGGGCATGATCATCGATTCCATATCAATCATGCTGCTGACGGCGGCTATCTTTGCACCGATCGCCGTTAAGATGGGTATGGATCCCATTGCCTTCGCCGTTGTCGGTATTATCGCCATTGAAGCAGGGCTCTATACGCCGCCCTTTGGATTGCTGGTCTATACCGTGAAATCTGCGATACAGAATATAGAACCGGATATGAACGTTATGACCATCTTTAAGAGTTCGACACCCTATTGGATGATAATGCTCATTGGCATGATTCTGATCATAAACTTTCCGGAGATCGCAACCTACTTACCGAGATTGCTGTTCGCCAGTTAGATGCCTTATATCAAAAAAACAGGCCCAGCTTCCACCCGTTCCGACCAGGAGACTTCTGCCATCGGGCATGGTCAGGATTAGAGTTAAGATATCGCCGTGTTTCTGGGCTTTTACCACTGCGTCGTAAATTTTTTTTCAACCCTTTTGAAGCCGTGGCAACTTTGGCGCTGACTTTGCGGTCCGACGGGCAAAGTTCTACGGCGGTGTTATACATCATGCAACCGCGGCGCCCCATTCTGGTAGGCGCATTCCGCCGCTTTTTCGAAAATCTTCCGGATGGCGGAAACCTTGGGCCCCACTTGCTCCAACGGTGCCATCATGTGCGTTATTTCCGTCTCATAAAAATGATCGGGAGCTTCCAGGTGGAGTCGGCGCTTGTCGCCGAACGTGGCATAAAGGCTACCGCGGTTAATACCTATGGCGTCAACCGCGTCCTGCATGGAAGCACATTCGTAGCCCTTTATTCCAAAAACGTGCATCGCTTTTTCGAGGACTTGTTACCGATTGAATTCCTTGGAACGCACCATACCGATCTCGGGTTTCCCAATTCATGAAAAAACAGCTTTCTATGAGGTCGTCCTTAAAATTCGCATTTTGAAATGACAATTCAAGTATTTTCACACTATATTTCTGTGCAAGTTTTCGTGAATGCTTATTGTATCTGGCGTTCACTTGGCTGGCGCTCTAAAATCTTCCGTTGCCTGCAACCGGGCGGAGCAAAAAAAATTATCGGGGATAGGAGAATTACAAAATGAGCAAAGTTACGCTGGCCCAGGCCGACACCATAATCGATGCGGCCATGGCCAAGGGGCATGAACTAGAATTAAACCCGCTAACCGTAGCGGTAATGGATGACGGCGGGCATCTGGTTGCCTTTAAGCGTGAAGACAATAGCAGCCTTCTCAGGTTTGATATTGCCACCGGCAAGGCCTGGGGTGCCTTGGGCATGGGGGTGCCGTCGAGAGCTTTGGAGCAACGCTCCAAGGAACGCCCCGGTTTTGTGAACGGATTAATCACTGCTTCGGGCGGGCGGCTCATTCCGGCGGCTGGAGGTGTCCTGATCAAGGATGACAACGGGCTGACCATCGGCGCTGTCGGCATCAGCGGCGATACTTCTGACAATGATGAAACCTGCGCCTTCGCCGGTATCGAAGCGGCTGGCCTCGCCCATTCTTAGCAAACTAGAAAAGTATAAATGGTAAACTAGAAAAGTATAAATGCTCGAATTTTCGATTATTACCACCCCGTTGTTCTACGCGGTTGCCATTCCGGCGGTGCTGTCCATGGGGATAGCCAAAGCGGGCATTGGTGGTACGGGCGGCTTGGCGACACCCTTAATGGCCCTAGCCGTCACCGTTCCCCAGGCTGCGGCCATCCTTTTACCGATTATTTGCATCGCCGATATTTTCGCTATTACCGTTTATCGGAAGAAGTGGGACAGGGACAATATCAAGATTATGATCCCGGCAGCGGCGGTTGGGATAATCTTCGGCACCTTAAGCTTCAAATACTTGGATCCGGCGGCAATTAAAATCGTTATTGGTGCGATCGCGGTTGTTTTTGCGCTGGAACGACTTTTGAACTACCTGTTTAAAAAAGAAGTCCGGGAGCCAACCAAACCGGCTGTAATCAAAGGTGGCTTCTGGTGTTCCATATCCGGGTTTACCAGCTTCGTCGCCCATTCCGGCGCGCCGCCGCTGAACGTCTATATCATTCCCCAGAAAATGGACAAGTCGATCTATATGGGTACATTGGCGATTTATTACGCCTTCGTGAACTACGCCAAGATTGTTCCCTATTGGTGGCTGGGTCAGTTTCACATCACCAACCTCTGGACTTCAGTTGTTTTGTTGCCTGTGGTGCCGGTGGGGATTTTGCTGGGTCTTTGGATCCACAAAAACGTCAACGATGTTTTGTTTTACCGGATTATTATCACGTTGTTGTTCTTCACCGGCTTGAAGTTGTTATACGACGGTATCACCACGCTGAT
>MDTC01249678.1_pt1 | contig 17777 bp, 16 predicted proteins | sample 811181 | NCBI WGS metagenome assembly MDTC01 (sample SAMN05326644, study PRJNA326480) | marine metagenome | isolation source: seawater | place: Pacific Ocean: North | collected 2011 | reverse complement strand
GTGGGAAAGGCATGGTGATCCATGATCGAGTTCAGTTTGCCGGTCGTCCCCTTTACCACCACATGCTCATGGATTTCATGGTCTCCACTTTTGGTGGTTAAATCGGTTATCTTTTCATAACGCCCGAGCTTGTGCTTAAAGAGTCGCAGGTTCCAATTGGGGAAATAAGCATGCTTTAAGGGTTGGCCCAAAAAGAAATACCGCCGATTTATCCAGTAACCTGCATGGGTCTCTTTAGGATCAGTTACAATCTTTTTAATTTCTTCTTCAGCTTCAGGTGGAAGACATTCATCGGCATCTAAAATAAGCACCCATTCATAAGAAAAAGGAAGGTTTTCTAAGGCCCAATTTTTTTTCTTCGGCCATCCACCCTTATAATCAAATTGTAGGACTTTCGCCCCTAATTTTTCAGCAACCTCTGCAGTTTGATCTGTACTTTTAGAATCAACAACGAATACTTCTTCAACCCAATCAACAGATTTTAAGCATTTTGCAATGTTGGCCTCCTCATTTTTACAAGGAACAAATAAACTGATCGGAACTTTTGTATTTTGATTCACGCAGAGAGTATAATTTGTAAATCTTTTTTGTTTAGTGGCCCTGATGAATGCCAAGCAAATAAATTATGAGTATTTTTATTAACATGGGACGAATGATCAGCGTCAATGAATTCATATCCCTTACTTTGCAGTATTTTGATTACTCTATTTTGCTTTGGTGGAAAGGATTCGATTATAAGAAGTGGTTTTGCCTGAGCGAGCGTTTCATTCGAACCTTCTAATACTTCAATTTCATGACCCTCCACATCAATCTTGACTAGACTGGGTTGTTTGCCTTGCTTCACTATTTCGTCCATCGTTGTCGTCTTAACCAAGATCTCTTTTGCTGAACCATTAAGGTATCTTTCAACCCATGGTTTATTTTCTTTGTCTAATGTTCCAGTTGCGGAGGTCAATTCATCCTGAAAGAAAGATGCCTGCTCCGATACATTGCTTAACCCCGAAGAGATAATTTCAATCTTTGCCAGACAGTTGTTTTGCACAGTTAGTTGTAACAATTCTAGATTTTTTGGGTCTGGTTCAAAAGCGATGATTTTCCGATTGGGACAAATTTGCCTCATCTCCCAAGAATAAAGGCCAACATTTGCCCCGACATCGAAAAAAAATCCTCTGTCACTCCTTTCATCAAGTAAGCGACAAATTGATTGCATAATTTTTCGGATGTTAGGTTCTCTCCTTTTCCTTCCCCATCTAATCGATGCATGAGTAAAGGGCCGGAGTGCAACTTCATGATTGAATCCTAAGTTACACATTTGGGGTCGGTTCAATTTACTTCCTAAAAGCCAGCGAAAAAATCGTGTTTTTCGTAAACTATGGAGAGGAGCTGAAAAAAGAAGCATTTATTTCACACTTTAAGCATTTGAGTGTAGAGTTTGTGATACTCTTCTCTGCAATGATGATGGTCTGGGAGTGATATCGATTGAGACACTTGCTGCTTAGAACGAAGGATATCCACAACTGATTGATTTATGGATTCTTGATCCGTTGGATCAACATAGCGGGCATAATCTCCTAATAGATCATAGATCGCTCCAGTTTTAGAAGTGATAACTGGGCATTTACGAATTGCGGCTTCTAATGGAGGCCAACCAAAACCTTCTATGTACGAAGGAAAAATCAAAGCATTAGCATGCTTGTAAAGAATTTGAAGAGATGCTTCAGGAAGATCTTCAAGAATGCAAAGTGAAGTCTGATTGCGTTCGAGCCAACTAAATAATTTAACTCCCAATTCATCATGGTTTGGTCTAGGCCCGACCAAAACCAGTTTCGCATTTGGGCTTAAGTTTTGTTCACAAAGATGACGGAATGCAAGGATTACGCCCTTTCGGTTTTTGTACCATGCACTGCTTCCAACATGTAATAGATAAAAATTTTTGGTTGGGTCAAAGGGAATAGTACCAAGTACGGGACGAAAATTTTTTTTTCTGGATGCATTTTCGGTACTAAGGTGGATTACTGAAGAACGGGATCTTGAGGAGGGAAATAATTGATTTAAATCTTCTTGGGTTTTATATGAGTCGCAGGGGTAGTGGTCTGAATAAAGTAAGGATTTGTAAATCAGCATCTGCAAATGTTTACCAGTAATTGAAGTCATGGGTGCTCGATCAAATTCACCGCGAGCAGTCCTGATAGCGATTAAATCATGACAAGTAATTATTTTTTTTATGTTAATAAATGGATCGGCAACTTTAAGGTAAGGAGCGTTAGAGTGGTCTATGATATGAACCAAGTCAATGGGTTCTGAATGTTTTGATAAGCGATTCTTAAGAGTTTGGGGAAAGATTAAATATTTATCGATGTAGGCCGCCCATTTTTTAAGTTTTTGACTAGGAGTAATTCCGAAAAATAAAGATTTTGGGTAAATTTCTTCTAGTTCATGTTTTGGTTCTTCTTTAAATTCCTTGGTGAGCAAGTTCCCAAAGCGTAACATGCTATGTTGCTTATCTTGTCGATAGTTGGTTAAAACTAAAACTTGGTATTTCTCTCTCAATAATTTTTTCTGGGGGCAACAGCAGCGGTTAAGCACAAACCACAGCCAAAGGTTGCAAACCCAAGATTTGTCGGTTGCCCAAGCGGGGTAAATAATAAAATGGGTGCAGACGCACCCCAAAGAAAAATGCAAAGATAATGACCTTTCTTAATGGATTGAAGGCATGTAAGCAGTAAATCCTTTATTATCCAAATTCTCCAAACAATAAATAAGCATCCCACAAGAGGACCACTCTCGATGATCTGCCTTGACCAACCAATTTCTGCCCCTCCAACTCCACCAGCAAGGGTCGCACCTGCACGGGTTGCCATACCAAGTCCTGAGCCCCAAAAACCAATCCATTGTGAATAGTAGTAGGGCGACATAACCATATCTTGATATCGCTTAAAATAAGCTTCAACTGGATTTCCTTCTATATTTGCAGCTTCCTCAAAGCGTAAACTTAAGAAGTTTAAACCTTCTTCAAAAAGGTCAATTTGATAATATAGAATAAAAGCAAAAGTGGAAAAACCAAAGATTGATGGTGCAATTTTTTTAAACTCTGTAGGCTTGTAATAAGCTAAAAATCCAACGCAAGCTACAACCTGAAGACATTCAGCAATAACTGCACGGCTTCCAGCGGTTACCATAGCAAGTAAGGAAGCACTGGTTCCTAAATAAAGTAACCACTTTGAGAATGTGTTTCTACTCATGAAACCATAGATAATGTAAGCTACAGCAAAACAATAATAGAATACAATCCCGCTCACAAAAGAGAATGTTCCAGACGCCCGAACTTTATCTCCGGATGTCATCATCTGGTGACCAGTTCCTCCTGCTGCAACATTTAATGTATTAAAACGATCGGCTTGAAATTGCTCTGCCACAATCCAAGTCATAGGCAATGCCAGGAACAAAAATGCTTTGCCAAAGTCAATCACATCTTTCCATGATAAAATCCGTGCCATTACAAAAATTAATGGAAAGTGGAGCAGGTTGGTTCGTATCCCAAAAAGAATGACAAAAGGGTTTGTCTTGTTAATTAATAAAGAAATAATACCTGCTACTACAACCCATTGAAAGCACTTCAAAATGTACTTATTAAGTGGGAATATTCCTCGAGTATAACACAAATAATAAATCCAAATTACGATTGGATCGCGGATGATTAATAATCCTTGAGACAATCCGGGTAAAAACCACTTCCTCAGGGCACCCTCAAAAAGTAGAAGTAAAAAATAAGTCCATATTAATTTTTTGATGAACGCATAATCTGTTGACGCAACAAAAGCACCCAATTTCCGCTTTGGAAAACTGCGATTTAAGGGAATTGTTTCAGTTACACTCATGAATTATATATTATCAGCGATTTTTCCATTTTTGGACAAGTTGAAATCTATAATTCTTTGGGCATATGCTGACCATTTATACAAATTTGCTTTTTCTTTACAATAAATCTGAATTTCATTGCTTTTAAGCTTGCTTTGTAAGCAAGCATTTATTTTTTCGGCAATTTTTTGGGGAGACCGAATGGGCACTAGGTGACCTGTTATTCCCTCTGAAATTAAATCTTCTCCTCCTGAATTTGGAGTAACAATTATAGGCAGTCCGCAGGATAATGCTTCCTGTTGCACCAAGGCACGCCCTTCGACAATGGAGGGTAATACCAAGGCATCATGTTTTTTCATGACTTGCCTTACTTTTTCGTTTGAGCAGGGTGGGAAGTATTTAAAGTTAGGGCATTGTTTCCGATAAAACTCTCTTGGCATAGAAGGTTGACCAAGGATTGATAAAGTCACTGGTTCTTTTTTGAGCAACTGCATGGCCTCAAAAAGGTCTGCCAATCCTTTCCTTTGGGTCATTGATCCAACGAACAAAAGTTTGAAAGGGGAGTTATTTCTTGATTTTTTTTCTAATCGCATCGGCTCGGAATCTGGACTTCCAAAAGGTGCAATTTGGCAGGGTATCTTTTTCCTGATTTCAATGGGTATAGAGTCCATTACAAATTGGCTGGGACAAGTAATTCTGTCAGCCAATTTCAATTCTGCTTCTTTTCTAATAAGTTTTTCTTCAGGTTCCCGCGTACTTACAAGTGTGGGTTCCCAATGAGGGTGTCTTTCTGCTTCTTCTGCCAGCAAATGTCTGATGGTTTTCCAATGAGCAATTGGTAATTCATATGAGCATTGGATACCGAAATCTTTCGCCCTTAAAAAAGAACTTGCTGCCCCGTCTTCATAGGCATGAAAAACACTTGATCCATTGAACCCAATTAAATTGGAGACCTTCGTATCTAATTCACGGTAGGACTGATCGGTAAGTTTTATACTTTTATCATGACTTTGCTTTGCGATTAAGCGGAAACATTCAGGAAACCATTGCCTTGATATTTTCGAATCCGGAATGTGGTATCCCCGTCTTGCTTTTAGATAGCTAAAAAAAGGGCTTGCTTCTTCACCAAATCCAATGGTTGTGAAAAATCTCTTTAATTGGTTCTTTTTTTCAAGTTCAGCCAAAAGTGATCGGACAAATGTATTTCCTGTGGGGTGGCTAACCAAAAAATGGGGTGTAGATATCATAAGCTATCCACTTTTCTTTTTGGACCATTGATGAATGGGGTATTCCACCCACTTGAAAAAGATCCATGACAAAAGAATTACAGGAATCAAATAAAGTAGAGGTATCAAAAAATTTGCTGGTTTCTCTCCAAAAAAATCAAGATGCAAATGCCCTAACAGTTTGAAGACTGGAAAATGGACCAGATAAAGAGAAAAAGAGATTTTACCAACCCAAGAAATACCATCAAACAAATGTTTTCCCATGATTTTGAGTAACAAGTTCGTTTTAGAAAGGCAGAAGACAAAAAAGAATAAATAAAAACTGGTCCATGCTAGATATTGTTCCCATGACTCCCATAGTTGATACCTGCTTAATAGCCCAAGCCCAAGGCTAGAGGCTACAATGGGTATAAAGTAGTGAAGTTTGTAATTTTTAAAATTTTGGTCACGATAGAGTTGTGCGACTAATGCTCCAAGCAACCAACTCGGCCAAAGAAAAACGGCGGTAAAGGATAGCCAATTGTAACCATGATTACTTAGATAGATTGATGTGGAGCAAAGCCCAAAAGCAACGATCCAGATAAAAAAAGATTTCAGCCTAGCAAAAAAACAAAAAGCTAATGGATATAAAATATAAAATTCTATTTCCACGGGAATGGTCCAAAGAGATGGGTTACTGAGAAATTGTCCATTTCCCGGTGGGTAGTTCTGCGAAAGAGTGGCCACTCGCAGAATTTTTTCAAAATCCCAAGTTTCGTCTCCCCAAAATATGAAGCAGATATAACTGATTCCAGAAGTTAAAGCTAATGCCGCTATATAAGTTGGGTAAATTCTCCAAAACCGTCGCTTGAAATAACTTTTCCAGCAAAGGTCAATGGTTGGTGATGTATTTGGATAATGAATGCAGAATCCACTGATTATAAAAAACAGCAAAATTGCATAGCCTAGGAATGGGGTTGGTATAGATAGCCACGCCATAGCCTTGGCAAACGAAGAATATTCATGGGGGTAACTGGTTATTCTCCACCAACCAATCCATAACTCAACTCGCACATGATACAAAAGAACCCCTAGGCAAGATAAACCCCGAAGAAAATCTATAACTGGTATACGACAAGTTTGAGTCATTTTCTATCAAGCAATTTTACATATTCTTCTGTATATTCATCCAACGGACGAACATATTGCTCTAAGCCTTCCTTGGTTAATCTTGTACATTTCAGATATTCAGCATCATCCATTTTACTTGCAGTTTTGAGGCATTTCATGAGCGAGAAAACATCGCCAGGTTTACAAAAAAGGGCATGAGTACCAGCTGTCTCCTTTACTCCGCCGTCTGTGGTGGCGATACAAGGAACACCTACGAATCGTGATTCCAATGGGGTAAGCCCAAGGTCTTCCTTTGTATGGGGTGGGGTTACCATCCATTTTGCTTCACGCGTATAGCGATGCCTTTCAGCCTCACTGACAAAACCGGGTATTTGAACTCCTTGAATTGATTTATTTTTGATGGTAGCCAAAACTTCTGATCTGAGAGGACCATCCCCAACCAAGATTAATGGCCAAACTTTGGGGTCGGGATTTAGCTGTCTATAAGCTTCAAGTAAGATACGAATGCCCTTATTAGGGACCCATCTTCCGATAAAAAGAAATCCCTTTCTTCTTTGGGGTAGTGTTTCCTTCATTGGCATTTTTGATACCACAGGTAAGCGGGCACTGTTTGTTTTTCTTTCTTTTTCCCAACTATCCCAAACAAATTCGGATATATACCATCTTCTGTCTGCTTGGGCGACCGTCCATTTCCAAGCCAATAGCCTTGGGTTTAGACCTATCCTTCTCCAATTATAAACGGTTACTACACACGGCTTCTTGAATCTTTTCGCGTACCACATGCCTTCCACGATGGGATTGTGCAAGTGCACAATGTTGCAGTATTTGATGGCATCTTTAATCTTACCATCGTAATTTCTAACAAATTCAGAACTAAACCTTGAAGACTTTTCTTTATTCCAAGTCGAGCGAATCTCAGATTCATTTTTTTGGATTGAACCATCATTTTCAAAACCTGCAACTTTCTTCCTAAGTAACCGAACCATTGCCCCTTTATGGATGAGGTCTTCAATTAAAGTTAGGCAGAATGTCTCTATTCCACCAAATTTTCCCAAGCAAGGGGCAATCATTAAGATTTTAACTTTTAAAAGTTTTGTCACTACCAAATATTAAGACGAGTATTTTTCCATCTCCGCATTTGTTTTAATGAGTAGCCGAAAATATTTTGCTTTTCGCAAGGCTTAAATCTAGACACCTTTGTTTTGAAATTTTCCCTCTTTTTTCCTTTATTAGATTGGATTTTATCGATCCATTCTTTGCGGTAAGATCCAAGCAAATGAACGCCAAATGTATTATCTGAAATTTTAGCATTTGGATAAAGATTTCGAATTTGATCCGGACAAACAGTCTTAGATGAACATCTATGAGCCAATCCTGCTTGAGCCGTGGGCATAATCCATTCTGGAATACGGTGTAATTGATGTGATCCTAGAAACCACTCTAAGTAATCCCAATCTATGCAGTTTTTATCCCAAAAGACCAAACCAGTTGTAATCCCTTTAACTAAGAGTGGTTTTTTTGTGCCTGTCAATAACTGCCAAGGTCTGAGGCAATAAGCGTCCCATTGAGTATCCTTGAGGAAGATGGCTCCACCTTCGACCTTGGAGCGATCAAATAAACCTGAGAAAGAGCGAAGAAAAAGAATATCTGCGTCTAAATAATAACTAATTGGGTCATTCGAATCTAAAAATAGGGGATCAAAAAATTCGATTCCCCAAATGGATGCTTTACGAAACTTTTGGCAATTTGGTAGTTCTGCTAAAGCATCGAGGGTATTTTCACGATTTGCTTCGAAGTCAGAAAATTTTATTTCATAATGTGGTAAGTGAGAAAAAACAAAATCTTTCTCTTTTGTAGATACAGAACTGTCCGTGTGAAGGTGGATCTCTATGTCTTCTTCGCAATACTTGAGTAAAGATTCAATACATCTTAAATAAAATTCTAAATGTCTTTTACCGATAAGAGTTTGAACTATAATAGGTTTACTCAATTAATTTTTCAAAGCGATTCCAACAAATTTTTGAACCTGGGAATCATAAGTTTTGACAATAATAGGATCTATCATCTCACTTTCACAAAAATGCTTAAAAGCGAGGTTGTCGTTAATATCATCGCACACTAAAATGCCTTTTTCCCTCAGAGTACTCCATAATCTGGGAAGAGCCCATATTTTCCCTTGGTAAGACTTGTCGCTATCATAATGACAAAGATCGAATGACAAATTTTTTTTCAACAATGCGGGAATTGCGTCGCGGTCGGGTAATCTGATCAGTTTCCACCGATCTCTCAAACTTGAGGGTACAACGCAGCCGATTTTATCTTCATGTTGAGTTCCCCAGAAAGGCATATCAATACTCACCAATGAACCCCGATTCATCCGATTTAAATAAGCTAATAGACTTAAAGATGACCATCCATAGGCAACACCAGTTTCGAGTATTCTCTCAGCTTGTAAATGTTTAGCTAAACAATAATTGAGAGATATGTTTCCTTGGCCGCCCCAGTTGAAATTAAAACTCTCAATAACTTTAAAACCATCCTTCACTAACTTAGGGAATTCTTGATTGAAGTCTAAAAAATTCCAACTTGGATCAATTCGTAAAAGAGCCTTCTCTTCATCACAGGCATTTTTTATACACCATGAAACGGCTTCTTCAGAATACGATAGCGTTGGGTGTTCTTTTCTTTTAACAAAAGAAATAATTTCACGCATTAATTGTTTGTAAAGGGAAGGCCTTGACAGAAACCACACAAAAATTCTTAGCCTATGTCTATTCATCCTTGAAGTCCAAAAGTGATTTTAGTCTTAAAAGCAATTCAATGTCTGTATCCTTTTCTAAACCAATTCACAAGCGTGGAGATAATATGTTGCACCGCTTCATTGCTGAGCTCGGGATATAAAGGTAAGGTAAGGTTTTTTTGATAAAAATTGTTTGTAACCGGCAAGTCATCATTTCCCTGCATTCGATTGGCATAGGCAGTGTGCTGATGGACTGCCAGAGGATAGTGAAGGCTAGCTCCAATTTGATTTGACTTCAGGTAATTTAGTAATTCATCCCTGCGATCACATTCAATTACATAAAGGTGCATTGCATGAAGCTCATTAGAGGGGAGACAAGGAAGAAGCATGGGCAGTTCGCTAAAAGCATCGTTGTACTTTTTGGCAATGCTTCTACGAATTTCATTATCAGTAGTAAGATGTTTGAGCTTTACCCGCAAAATGGCAGCCTGAACCTCATCAAGACGAGAATTGAAGCCGGCGATAATACTTTCTCTCTGTTCGTTCCACCCGTATTGGCGAAGTGATTTTGTTTTTTCTGCAAATTCCTTAGAGCGAGTAAGGATGATCCCGCCATCTCCAGTTCCTCCCAAGTTTTTGGTTGGATAACAGCTAAAGGCGGAGACGTTTGCAAAAGTCCCTACTTTGATACCATCTATTTCTGCCCCGTGTGCCTGAGAGCAATCCTCAATAATCTCGAGTTTATGCGTTTGAGCAATATCCAAAATTCTTTGCATTTCTGCCGGTTGACCATAAATATGAACAGGCATGATGGCCCGCGTTCTGGAACCAATCCTTTCCTTTATCGACTTTATAGAAATACATCGAGAAAATGGATCGATGTCAGCAAATACCGGAGTGCATCCGGCTTGCTCAATCCCAGCTACAGTAGCCACAGCAGTGTGAGATGTTGTTATGATTTCATCTCCGACGCCAAGACCAAGACCTCTTATACATATAGCGATTGCATCCGTTCCATTGGCAACACCTGTGGCATGAAAAGTATCATTATGAAATGTAGCAAATTCATTTTCGAAAGCCTCCACCTCTTTTCCCAGAACATACCATCCGGAATCTAGTACCCTCTTAATTGCATCATCGATTTCCTCTTTATGAGCAAGGTAGCTAGCATGGGGATCGCAAAATGGAATCATGGGATCTGACTAAATGTAATGTTTTAACTCTGAGCGAAAGTACTCGATGGATTTTCTTAGACCTTCGAGGAATTTAAATCTAGGTTGCCACCCAAACTGAGAGCTGAAGGCATCATAATTACAGATGAAATCACCAACATCAATGGCCTTTCTGTTTCTAGGGAATGGAACCATAGAGTAAACTGCACCATCTATCTCCTCGCACATTATTTTTGCTGTCTCTTTTAGGCTGAGCGTATCAGGAGATCCTAAGTTATATACATTCCCAATGGCTTTTTTTTCGGTTGCAGCAATTAAAAGAGCATCCACAACATCATCCACAAAATTGTAGTCTCTTCGTTGCAGTCCATCTCCAAAAACTTGTATCGGTTTATCTTCTAAGAGGTTTCTTATCCAAATACCTAAAAAGGTTTGCCTAGCATCTTTAATCCGCATTCGAGGTCCATAAGTATTAGTTAAGCGAAGTATAGATGAGGAAATGCCGTGAACTTTATGATAAAGCATATGATACTGCTCACCAGCAATCTTATTGATTCCATTAATGTCAACAGGATGAAGTGGATGCTTTTCATCCACAGGTAAATACTTGGGTTTTCCATAAATTTGACGGGTACTTGCAAAAACAATGCGAACATTAGGATTATTTTTGCGACATGCTTCTAGAATTGACAGTTGTGCTTTAGCGTTAATATCCAGGTCAGTAAACGGATCTTTCATCGAGTCCAAATGACTGGTTTGCCCGGCAAGGTTAAAAAGGTAGTCCTGTCCCTTGATTAATTCATTGATCGAGAAAGGATCTCGAACATCAGAAAGACTAACCACCACCTTATCTTTAATATCGCAAAGGTTTCTGAGGTTTCCTCCATATTCAGGAATCATACTATCTACTACCGTTACCGAATTACCGAGTTTAGTGAGTCGTCGTGCTAGGTTAGAACCAATAAAGCCCAAACCACCGGTAATCAGTATTCTCTTATTTCGAAAGCTTTTTGTCACATGAAAATGCATCTGAATGTATTCTAAAAAAACTGATTATTTTGTTCCGATTATTATCAACAATTAAATAAATCAAAAAAGAGACAAAAATTGAGGAAAAAATAACAGTGGTAAAAGTAATAATTTTTCCAAATTGAATAATTAATGGTGTAATTATCATCATAATTGGGTAATGACAAAGATAAAGTGGATAAGAAATATTTCCTAATAATTTACCAGAAAAAGATAAAAAGTAGGGTATTCTTATTGTAATAAAAATATATAAAATAATAGGAGATGTTAGCAAGAATAATTCAGCATCTGTTTGAAAGTTTAATAATGAGATAATTAAACCAGAGTAAAGTATTATAAAAGGAGATTTTATTTTGTTCTGCGATATCAATAAACCTAGAATCCAGCAAATTATCATGAAGGGTATTCTTGAGTGGAAAAATGAAAGGATTCCAATTAATGAAAATGGAAGGATTAAAATAAAAAGTTTCCAGCCTATCTCTTTACTGAAAATCGAAGCATAAAGCATGTAAATTGCCCATTCTAGACTCAATGTCCATAATACCCGATTGGAGCCAAATTCACTAAAAAAAGATACTAAATAATGGTTTAAATTAAGCCATTCAAGGAGAAAATAATGGTCAAATATTAATAATGATGAAGCAAAATTTATTATATTGAAACTTTCATTAAATTGATCATCTAAAAATGGTAATTTAAATCTTATACAATCTAAAATATAGGTAAAAATTAAACAGGCTACTAAAGTAGGATATATTCTTGTGAATCTGCGTGAAACAAATGTTTTTGCTCTAAACTGGTATGGTTTATAATTATATCCTATAACGAAACCAGATAAGGCAAGGAATAACACGACGCAGTAGTCTTGAATTGATACAAATGGAAAATACAAATTGTCAGAACCAAGTATCCAAACCGAGTGTCCGTATAGTACTCCGAGGGAAGCAATGCCTCGTAGTAAGTCTAGGTTTTCAAGCCTAGAAATTTTTCTATCAGTATCCAGAATGTTTAATAGGTTTAGCGGGATTTCCACCAATGGTTTCGTTCTTCGAGACATTTCTGGTAACTACGGACATGGCCCCAATGACAGCATTTTCACCAATTTTTACTCCAGGCAGGATCATTGCCCGAACACCAATAAATGCGTTTTTCTCAATTGTAATTTTTGACGTCAGTAGTTGGAACGAAGATTTTTTGAAGTCGTGTGTTGCTGTGCACAAATATGCTTCCTGTGCGATCGTTGCACCTTCATGAATTTCAATATTTCCCAAGGAATACAAATTTGAGCGCTCACCTACGCAAGAGCGATGCTTCATGGTTAAGTGCCAAGGAATTTGGATACGAGCTGTGCTATGTATGAAAGGTAAACCTGATAGCTTTGCACCATACATTTTGAGTATGACCAATCTCCAAGGATTAAAAACTTTTGGAGTCCAGTAACAAAAAACGAGCCAGGAGATTCTCCAACTCATTAAAATGATTTGAGACCATAAAGACCATGGGCTTTGAAATTTGCTGTTTTGATTTAGCGGTTTCAATATAAAATTTTCAGCATTTTGTTAGCAGTGTGAACTACACCATTAAAAAAAGTTTTCCTAGGCTTTGACATAAAGGATATGATGGGATTAGGCTTTATTTGCTTGTTAAGTAAAAAAATTTGATCACTAAATTCTTCGTTTTTTAATAACAAATCCTTGGAAGTATCTCCATCATCAAATATAAGTACCGGTAAACCATGTTCAAGCATTGCCATGGTGGCACCACTTTTACCAAGAATATCATACGGTGTTGTACTAACACCGATATCACAGCCTTGAAAAATCTTGGATATAGCATCCGTTGGCAGTTCACCAATTTCGTGAATCACAAAATTATATTTCTTTGAAATTCTTCTAAGTTTGTGAACACCTTGGTTTTCTCTTTGTCTTCCAATGATCTTTATTTTAACAGATTTGTTTAAAAATTGTGAAATCTCATCTAATCTTAAAGCCAGTAAATCGTACGGAAAATTTTTATAGGTAGAACCAAAAAAAACAATTTCAAGATCATTATTTGATTTGTACTCTTGAAGTTGGGAAAAGGGAATATTTCCAAAGAGATACAGGTATTTTGATTTTATACCTGACTGAGAAAGTAAGTTAAAAACCGCCGAATTCGAACAACTTATCAATTTAGGTTTAAGGTATTTGATGAAGTTTAGGATTTCCTTTTTTTGCCTCCAACCAAGATATCTTTCCTTCCAACTTGCATTAGGATATGCACCAATCCAAATTTCGTGAAAATTGACATGTACATTTTTATTTGCCAAGGCTTTTGCCATCTCCAAAAGGGAGTTACCAGACAACCCAGATGGGGAAAAAGCGTAGGGTGCGAACTGAATACTGTAAAGATCAGCATTTGGTATAGTCTGAGCAAAATTTGCTTGTGTTTGTTTTTTGCAAATTGAAAAATAATTTACAACTTTCCCACGCAGTTTTAGTTCTTTTGTAAGCAAGCAAATATAGTCTGTTATCCCACACTCATTAGGTTTTTTAATGCCCGATATGAACAATATACTCAAAGCAAATTAATGACGATTAAATCGAAAAACCTGAGGGTAATCACATATTTTCGTGACCGTATAATTATTCTCTTTGGCCCATTTCAAAGGATTAAAACTAATATTAGAATGAGGTCCTGAATAATAAAAATGATAGAAAAAGTCACTTTCATTTTCTAGTTGCTCCAATGAGGATGGTGTAAGCATTTTATTGAAATCTGGGAGTTGAGTAAAATCGCAACTATCTGTTCTTAATAACTTGGATTGCAACTGCCATTTCGGGTCATGAACCAATTTCAAAAATGTGGGTATATGGCTAGTGTAAAAAGGAAATTTTTCATTTAGAATTATTGAATGGTCAAATTCCATACTGCTAGGAAATTTTTTTACCGTTTTATCTTTGCTTTCTCCAAAGTTTCTAATGCTCCAAAATAAAATCAGGGATAAAGAACAAAAAAGAAGCATGGTAGATGAGTTGTGCAATGAATAAAAATGAGAAACTTTCGAAGCAACCCAAACTGTAAAAGCAACCACTCCTACCTGTGCAGGAATGAAATATCTATAATAAGTGCCTTCTCCAATAGTGATATTAAGAAAGACAATAATAATGAGTGGGCTCGCACCAAGCAAAAGGAGATTAGTTGGAGTCTTAACATTTTTGCAAGATGATTGATTTTTAGAAATAAAAGATACAAATATCAGAATAATAAATGCAATGCATGCGGGAGCTGCGAGTACTTGATAATATAACACAATATCTTTTAGGTTTGTCCCTCCAGTGGTTCCTGTAAATAAAAGATAATCAATTTGTTTGGGTAGAAAATAAGAGTAAGTTACGACGGTTGGCGTTAATGTTATAGTGAAGAATTTAAGCCTTTTTAATTTTGGTAACTTAATCCAAAGCAATGGTATTGAAACTAGAAGTGCAATAGGGAGGCCATAATAATGGGTTTGGCTAAGTACTTGAAAAGATAACCAATAAATGAAGAAGTTTACATTACTTGGTTTTGTATAGAAAAAAATTGCACTTAATGTAGTAGCAAGTGATGCACAATAATAGAAACAGTACGGCCTTACATAAACGGATTGAGTTAAGAAAGCAGACTTTAATGTTGAAATTGCGACGGTAGAAAAACTGGCAATTTGCCGACTCGTAAAACTTCGGAATAATCTGTATGTCAAAAAGATCGCAAGCCAAAGTAATGGTAGGTGCACCCAAAGTAAAACATCTTTAGAAATCTCAAATGCATCAATCAATAAATAAGCAATTAGAAAGTAAAAAGGAGGGAAAAGATTTAGTCCTGATTGTAGGGCTTTATAAAAATCAATGAAGCTATCCTGCCTAATTAAAGTTAAGGTCAATAAATCATCACAACCTATCCAAGCAAATAAGCTAAATTGAAAGGAAAGGTAGATGGATTGAATAATACCCAGTAAAAAAAGAGTAGGAAAACTTAATCTTTTAGAAAAAGTCTCAAGCATTTTTCATAAATTGTTGGAAAACTTTAAAGGCATCTTCTACAGTTAAGATCTGATCGGTTCCCTTATGCCTTTCTTTTCCGAGAATTAATCCGCCTTCGTAACCCCATTGCTTCTGGTGTAATTCTGCGCTCTCATACCAATTGCCTAGCAAAGTCAATGAGGGGATTTTGAATGCACCTGCTAAATGCATTGGGAGTGACGAATTTGACAATACAAAATCAGCTTTTGAAACCATTGCTGCAGATTCGCGTAATGATAATTTTCCGCAAAAATTTAAAACTCTCGAGCTGTCAGATATACAGACTCTTTTTTTATCTTCATCGGAGCCAATAATACAAATTTGAATGCAATCTGTTTTAAGAAGAAGTTTTGTGAGTCTAGTGTAATTCTGGTCCCCCCAACATTTTTCTGGAAATCCACCTCCAGGTGCTATGATTATACGCCTGATATTAGGAGGCTTATCACCCCAAATACTTTCTGCTTTTGCGATTTCATGAGTGTAGAGTCTAATAATTGGTCTTGGTTCGATGTTTAGGTTTGCCTTCATTAAGCGAAGAAATGCCAGGCCTGATTCTGCCACATTTCGATCAAGTTTGAACTCTGTACAATGATGGCACCAATTATCGCCACCCGCGTATCCTTTAACACCCAAGCGAATGGGGATCATTGCTCTGGCCAAGAGCCAGGCCCCCTGCCTACTTCCAAGTACATCGATTCCATGAGTAAATTTCTTTTTGAATAAATAATGAGCTTCCTTCGAAAACAAAACATATAAAATCCCTTCAAGAAAAGTTTTAGGTGAATTCGCGGGAAACCTGCAATTTTGCTTGTTGTGCCAAGGTGCATTACAAGAAATAATTTCATCAATGCTAGGATTATTTTCTAAAAGTGGACGTGCCCACTTACCAACCCCAACCGATATTCTAGAATTTGGAAAGGACTTTTTTAACCCAATTATTAATGGGGTTACAACAAGCACATCTCCTAGGTCGTTATTCCTTAGAATAAAAATATTTTTTGGCTCAACCAATTTTTAAAATAATCAAATCATAAAATTCAATTAAGATTTAGATGGATTTGGGTTTCAAATAAAGCCAAGTGTCCTCCGTTGCTCTTTCGGTTTCCATGATAGGGAAATCTTTATATTTTTTTGGCAACATTCGATAGATCAGATTCGGATTAGGATAGTCGGCGTAATCTGCGGATGATCTTACAGGTATTGATTCAATAAAGTGGGTTTGAGAAAATCGCTCAACAAGATCAGATTCCATTTCGTCATAGCAGTGATTATGGCATTCAATTATCATGGAAGCAGTATTTAGTTTTGGGTTTAGATTGTTGTCGAGCAGTGCCAATTCGTAACCATCAACATCACAAATTATCAAAATACTATCTGATGATGACATTTCTTGGAGCAGTAGATTCTCATCGCAATATTCCTTAATGAGAATTTTATCGGAGACATTGTTTAACAAAACTAATTTATTTTGTAGGCTTCTCCCTTTTTCACTTCCCTCAAATGAAATAATTTTTTTGGCTTTGCTGAATAATGCCATTCCGACTGCATAGTATCCCTCTGCAGAACCGACATCTATAACGACATCGTATGGAATTTTTAGCTCTTGCTCTATGATGTGCTGAATTTCTTTTTCGTAAGTTCCTGTAAGCTTATGGCATACAAACCCAACATGAGCTTCATCAATGTAATGCATTCCCTTGAAAGGACCTTTGTTTACAATTCCATTTAGGTGAGAGACTGCTCTATCGGTTACGTATTGAAGTGGATAAAATCCTTTTGGAATCAAGCATTTCAAAATATCTTTAATCATAGCCGCAGTATATTTTAGGATGGTAAATTATTTAAATATTTTTTCGATACAACTAGCACATCAGTAGCGAAGGAAAGAGGATAGTCCTTCGCTAAAAATTTCGACACCATAAGAGTTCCATGTTTGAATTTTTTTTGAACTGGTAGATTTCCAAAGGAACCAAAATCATTACTTTTACAAAGGAAAAGAGAATAACCTAAGGACTCCAAATATGAAAGTAGCTCAAATGTGGAAAAATTGTATCGCTCTTGGTTTTCAGGAATAACCTCAATGTAAAGTGCTGAGATATTTTGACTAGATAAAGACTTCTGAAAGCCTTTTAATGCAGGGATTTCATTGCCTTCTAAATCAACTTTCACGAAGTCTATGTTTTTAATAGATTTTTCTTGGCAGTATTCATCTAAAACAACATTTGTTACTTGGATACCTTTTTCTTTGCCCACGGCAACATGTGATTGCCCTGTTTGAACCTTAGAAAGATAAAATTGAGTTTCTCCAGATTTTTCAGCAACGCAGGCGTTTACTACAAAGCAAGAACTTACACTACACAAATCAATCGATTTCTTAATTAAATAAATTAATTCATGGTTAGCTTCAAATATGTGATAGGTAATATTGGGTTTCTTTGGTAATAGTCCAAATGTGCAGAAACCAACATTTGCTCCTACATCAAAGAATGTTCCGTCATTTGGTAGAAAGCAGTTTGCAACCTCAAAAAAATCAGGCTCAAAAATTTTTTTTATAAAAACATTTCGCGGCTCCGGGTCTAATAGATCTATAAAAATATTTGAG
>MDTC01041171.1_pt1 | contig 17777 bp, 19 predicted proteins | sample 811181 | NCBI WGS metagenome assembly MDTC01 (sample SAMN05326644, study PRJNA326480) | marine metagenome | isolation source: seawater | place: Pacific Ocean: North | collected 2011 | reverse complement strand
CACCAAAATAATATTATAGACAAAATGCAGACTAGAAAAAGGTTGTATGAGCTCGTAGAATATGAGAAATACAATACGCCAGATAAAAAAATAACTGATTTTTCAACAGAGGGCCACGAATAATGAGTGATGAAATTAAAAAAGGACTTTTGGGTATAGTAGTAGATGAGACAACTGTTTCTCAAGTTGTGCCAGAGCTTAGTGCTTTGACTTACAGAGGGTATAAGGTTCAAGACCTTTGTGATAAATGTGATTTTGAAGAAGTTGCTTATCTTGTTCTGCACGGAGAGTTACCAAGTAAAAAACAATTAAAAAAATTCATAAAAGAAGAAAGATCTGAAAGAAAACTTTCAAAAAAAATAATTAAAGATATTCAAAATATACCAAAGAATGCTCATCCCATGGATGCAATTAGAACTTGCGTGAGTTTAATGGCATTGGAGGATAAAGATACAAAAGATAATTCTCCTAAGGCTAATATGCGAAAAACAATGAGAATTTTTGCTAAAGCGCCTACAGCTGTAGCAGCTTTTTTTAGAGCGAGGAAAGGAAAGAAAATAATATCGCCGAGTAATAAATTATCTTTTGCTGAAAATTTTTTTAAAATGATGTTTAATAAAGTGCCTGACAAAGAAATTGTCAGAGCTTTTGACATATCTTTAATTTTATATGCAGAACATAGTTTTAACGTTTCAACTTTTACTGCAAGAACAATCACAAGTAGTTTGTCAGATCTTCATGGAGCTATTACGGGAGCGATAGCTTCTTTGAAAGGTCCATTACATGGAGGGGCAAACGAAGCAGTTATGCATATGATGAAAGAAATAGGAAAACCAGAAAAAGCCAAAAATTGGATTGAAAGCGCGTTAGCAAAGAAAAAAGTAGTAATGGGATTTGGGCATAGAGTTTATAGAACTGGTGACTCTCGAGTTCCTACAATGAAACACTACATGTTTAAAGTAGCAAAATTATTAAAAAAAGAAAAATATACAAAAATTTATGAAATTTTAGAAAAGGTTATGTTAGAAAATAAAAATATTCACCCAAATGTGGATTTTCCTTGTGGACCTACTTACTATATGATGGGTATAGATATTGATTTTTATACTCCTATATTTGTAATGTCTCGTATAACTGGCTGGTCAGCGCACATTATGGAACAACATGCCTCTAACAAACTAATAAGACCATTATCTAAATATAAAGGTGAGGAAGTTAGAGAAGTAATGTTGTTAAATCAAAGATAATCTTGTTTAAACAACTAATTTTTTAGTTTTGCACTCATATTCTCGGTATCAACATCTTCGAGTAAATAGCCTGCATTAAGTAATTTTTTTTTTTATCTCTTCAAGTTTTTCACCTTCTTTAAAAAGCCCATCAAAGTGTTTCTTTTCGAAGAAAATTTCCTTAATAATTACTTGATTTAAGTTAATAGATTTCAAAATTCTATACTCTGCTCCCTCAACGTCTAACATTAATTTTTCAATTTTTTTAATAGAATACTTTTCTACTAGGCTTGAAAAACTCAAACATTTTATATTTATACTTTCAATATCATCTTCTGAAACAAGAAATCTTTTATTTCTATGGTTTAAAATATGAGATTTGTTAAAAGATCCTATACCACTTGCCCAGTGCTTTTTTAGTTTTCCAATGGAGTTTCTTTTGATAAAATAAAACGGTATTAGTTCATCTTTGTCACTTATAGCTGACTCTTCAATAATAAAATTCTTAAATTGTTTTATATTTTCTCTTAGTTCAACCAAGTTGTAAGGAACAGGCTCAATTAAAATGTTCGTTTTAGTGTTAAATTTTTTAAATTCGTCCTTTAGCCAAAAACCTGTGTGTGATCCTATTGATACTAAGCCATACTCATGCATTTACTGAGTAAAGACTTCTCCCCATGTTCCTCTAGTTGAAGCTTTAGAGTATTCAGTAGCCCTGCCCTCAAAAAAGTTCATATGTTCTACGCCGTTAAGCATTGTATCGAGCCAAGTTAATGGATTTTTTTTAACGTCATAGATGGGGTCCAGTCCCAATTGTTCTAATCTTCTATTACCTATAAATCTTATATATTGTTTCACTTCATTAGCAGTTAAACCGTTAAGAGGACCCATTTGAAAAGCAAGATCTATAAATGCGTCTTCATGTTCAACAATAGTTTTACAAGCATCCACAATTTCTTTCTTTAGTTTATCATTCCAAATTTGTGGTTCTTCTTTAACAAAGTCTCTAAAAAGTCTTATCATAGAATTACAATGTAAAGTTTCGTCTCTTACTGACCATGTCACTATCTGACCCATTCCTTTCATTTTATTGAACCTTGGAAAATTCAATAATATTGCAAAGCTTGCAAACAATTGTAATCCCTCTGTAAAAGCAGAAAAAACTGCCATGGTCATAGCAATATTATGTTTAGATTTAACATCAAACCCTTGCATATAATCATACTTGTCTTTCATTTCTTTATATTCTAAAAAGGCAGAGTACTCTGTTTCCGGCATTCCAATTGTATCTAATAAATGAGAGTAAGCTGCTATATGAACTGTTTCCATAGCTGCAAAAGCTGTCATCATCATTAAAACTTCTGTTGGTTTAAAAACAGTCGTATAGTGTCTTAAATAACAATTGTTTACCTCTACATCTGCCTGAGTAAAAAATCTAAAAATATGAGTTAAAAGATTTTTTTCTGCAGGAGCTAAATTTTTTTGCCAGTCTCTTACGTCATCTCCTAAGGGTACTTCTTCTGGCAGCCAATGAATTCTTTGCTGTGTTAACCATGCATCGTAACACCACGGATATCTAAAAGGTTTGTAAACTGGATTTTCTACTAATAGACCCATTTTTTTTGGTTGAATTATCTCGGATTTTGATTTTTTTGCTACTGACATGATAGGCACTCCTCATAGTTGTTGTCTTCTTGTTTTGCTTGAATTTTTTTTTTGTAAACATTTTTTGTTACATCTGTTGATGATCCTGCGGTAACATCTTCAGCTCTTTGTATAGATTTTGATCTACAATAATAAAGACTTTTTAAACCTTTTTTCCAAGCTTGGTAATGGATTTGATGTAATTCTTTTTTATGTATATCTGCTGGTACAAAAACGTTAATCGATTGAGCTTGAGAAATATGTGGAGTTCTATCGGCTCCAAGTTCTACCACCCAGTTTTGGTCAATTTCAAAAGCAGTTTTAAAAACTTCTTTCTCTGCTGGAGTTAAGAAATCTAAATGTGATACTGAACCCTGGTTTGTTGTAATGCTTGACCAAACTTCATTGTTGTCTTTATTGTATTTTTCTAATACTTTTTTTAAGTATTTGTTTCTTACATTAAAAGATCCTGAAAGAGTTTTGTGTGTGTAGCTATTGCCTGAAATAGGCTCAACACCTGCAGATGTGCCTCCACAAATGATTGAGATTGAAGCAGTAGGAGCAATAGCTGTTTTATTTGAGAATCTTTCTTTAACACCATACTCAGCTGCATCTGGGCAGGCTCCTCTTTCCTCGGCAAGAGTTATAGATGCTGCGTCAACTTTTTCTTGAATATTTTTAAATAACTTCTTATTCCATACTTTGCTCATAACAGATCCAAAAGGAATACTTTTCTGTTGAAAATAAGAGTGCAAACCCATAACACCTAAGCCAACACTTCTTTCTCTCATCGCCGAATATTTAGCATTGGAGAACTCATCTGGAGCTCTGTTAATAAAATCTGTCATCACGTTGTCTAAAAATCTCATAACATCTTCTATAAACTTAGTATTGTCTTTCCATTCGTCATATGTGTCTAAATTTAATGAAGATAAGCAACATACAGCTGTTCTTTCTTTTCCTTCATTATCTATTCCAGTTGGTAAAGTAATCTCACTACACAGATTTGATGTTTTAACTTTTAAACCAGCTAGTTTATGATGTTGTGGTATTTGTCTGTTAACAGTATCTATGAAAATTATATATGGCTCTCCAGTTTCAATTCTAGCTGTTAAAAGTCTTATCCACAAATTTCTAGCAGGTAGTGTCGATTGGACTGATCCATCATTTGGACTTCTTAAAGCCCACTGGCCATCTATTTCAACTGCTCTCATAAAATCGTCACTCACTAGAACTCCATGATGTAAATTTAATGATCTTCGATTGACATCTCCACCAGTTGGTCTTCTCATTTCAATAAACTCTTCGATTTCCGGATGGTCAATTGGTAAGTAGCACGCGGCTGAGCCTCTTCTTAAAGAACCTTGACTTATTGCTAAAGTAAGTGAGTCCATAACTTTAATGAAAGGAATTATTCCAGAGGTTTTTCCAACTTTTCCGATCTTTTCTCCAATAGATCTAAGATTTCCCCAATAACTTCCGATGCCTCCGCCTCTAGCTGCTAACCAAACGTTTTCACCCCAGAGATCAACTATACCTTTAAGACTGTCACTTGCTTCGTTTAAAAAACAAGAGATAGGTAATCCTCTTTCTGTTCCACCGTTTGAAAGAACAGGCGTCGCTGGCATAAACCATAAGTTACTTATGTAGTTATAAATTCTTTGAGCGTGTAAATTGTCATCTGCGTATATACTTGCTACTCTAGCAAATAAATCTTGAAAAGATTCGTTTTGCCCCAAGTATCTATCTTTTAGTGTTTCTTTTCCGAATTCAGTAAGGTTAGAGTCTTTGGTTCTATCAATCTTAATAGTTATACCTTTTTCATTCTGAAATAATTCTGTTTCACCTGATAAAGAAAAAAGGTCTGGTTTTTTAGGACCATTATTTTTTAGTTCATTATGGTTTTTTTTACTTATGCTGCCGACAGCTTTCTCTATAGCCAAAGATACATTTTTATTCATTTATTACCTTTTTTATGATCTAATTGTTATTAAAACAACTATATGTTGTGTTACTCTTAACTTAATATACTATATAACTGCAAAATCAATAGAACATTATATGAACATTTAAATAATTTTGCAAGTGGAAAAGTATGTTAATAAACAACTTTTAAAGGAATTTATTAACTATGCTTATTAATCCTAATGGTTTTAGAGAGTACGATGCAAGATGGATCTATCAAAAAGATATTGATTTAGAAGGAATAAAAAATCTTGGAAAAGGATTAGGAAGTCAAATAATTAAACACACCAAAAAACGTAGCCCTAGAGTCATCGTTGGCCATGATTATAGATCATATAGTGAGAAAATTAAAATTGCATTAATAAAAGGACTGATTTCTACTGGGTGTAATACAGAAGATATTGGCTTATCACTCTCTCCTACAGTTTATTATGCTCAATTTAAATTAAATGCTGATGCAATTGCAATGGTAACTGCCAGTCATAATGAGAATGGTTGGACCGGGGTTAAGATGGGTATAGAAAAAGGTTTAACGCATGCCCCAGAAGAGATGAGTGAACTAAAAGATATAACTCTTAACGAAAGATTTATTAATGGAGAAGGTTTTGAAAAAAAAATAAAAAGTTTTGATAAAATTTATATAAAAGACTTAATAGATAAAAATAAAATTAATAAAAAAATAAAAGTTGTAGTAGCATGCGGTAATGGTACAGCAGGAATTTTTGCTCCCCAAATATTAAAAGGCATTGGTTGTGAAGTTGTAGAATTAGATTGTCACCTTGACTATAATTTTCCAAAATATAATCCTAATCCTGAAGATGTAAAAATGTTAAACGCAATAGCAGAAAGTGTAAAAACTAGTAAAGCTGATATTGGTTTTGGGTTTGACGGTGATGGTGATAGAGTTGGAGTAGTTGATAATAATGGCAATGAAATATTTTCAGATAAAATTGGTCTATTAATAGCAAGAAATTTATCAACAAAACATAAAAACTCTAAATTTATAGTTGATGTAAAATCTACTGGATTATTTGAAAATGATCCGATTTTGAAAGAAAATAATTGTGAGACTCTATACTGGAAAACGGGACATTCTCACATAAAAAGAAAAGTAAATTTAGAAAAAGCTTTAGCTGGATTTGAAAAAAGTGGTCATTTCTTTTTTAATCAACCTTTAGGTTATGGTTTTGATGATGGTATAAATTCTGCTATTCAAGTATGCAAACTACTTAATAATAAAGGTAAAAAGATAAATGAAATTATTAATGAGCTACCTAAAACTTTTCAAAGTCCTACTATGGCCCCATACTGTAAAGATGAAGAAAAATATAAGATTGTTGATCAACTAAAAAATGTTTTTGAAAATCTTAAATTACAAAATAAAAAAATCGATGGTCTGAATATTGTTAAAATATTAAAAGTTAATGGAGTTAGATTTTCTCTATCTGATGGATCTTGGGGTTTAATAAGAGCTTCTTCAAATAAGCCCTCTTTAGTTGTTGTTACAGAAAGCCCAAGCTCAGAAGAGAGAAAAAAAGCTATTTTTTATTTTATTGATAACCTTTTAAAAAAAACAGGAAAAATAGGAAAATATGATCAAAAAATTTAAAGCAGAGGTGGTTTAAGTCTCCCTCCACCACCTCTAATTAACTATACTTGATTCTATAAATATTATTTAACTCGTAATAGTTGTTTTTAATACCTTAAGTACTCTAATAAAAAATTTGTACCAATAATTAATAGAAAAATACCGAAATAAACACTTATTTTCTTCTTATCAATTTTGTGTACAGTTTTTGCACCTATACGAGCCATGAATGCAGTAATTGGGAAAAAAATTAAAAAAGCTGGAATATTAATAAAACCAATACTTAAAGGTATGTTTGCATTTAAATAACTTCCAGAAATAATAAATCCAAAAAAACCAAATACAGCAATGATAAAACCTATTGCAGCTGCACTTCCAATCGCCTTATTTATAGAATATCCAAAAAACCTAAGTATAGGAACATTCATAACGGCTCCGCCTATACCCATTGGCGCTGAAACAAAACCAGAAATGAAACCAAAAAAAATTCTATTTAACAATTTAATTTGTATTTTAAGATTTATATTTTTTTCTCTTTTTAAAAGTAAATAAAATCCCAAAAAAATAATTACTAAACTAAAAAAAAGTAAAAGATTTTTTGAGTTTACATTTGCTGCAAAGATTGTTCCGAAGATTACACCTATTATTACAAATATACCGTAGCTTTTTACAATATCTAAATCAACAGCTTTAAATTTATAATGTGTTAAAACTGAAACTAATGAAGTTGGAATTATAATTGCAAATGAGGTTCCAACTGCTAAATGCATTATATAGTACTCATTTAAATTAAAATAACCAAAAATGAAAAATAAAAAAGGAACTGTAATTAATCCACCTCCTATGCCAAAAAGTCCAGCAAAAAAACCAACGGGTATGGCGGTAATAGCCATTAATAATATAAAAAATATTATTTGATTTTGTGAAAAATCTTCCACATTTATCTTTCTAAAGAAATTGTTTTATTTTTTTTAACATGATCCATTATATGATTTACTTTTTGTAAATCGGCATTTTTAATACACATGTTTTTTGATAAATATTGTTTCCACGACTTCGAACCATTTTGTCCATGGAATAATCCGATAGTATGTCTCATAATATGATTTAATTGAACGCCTTTAGAAGTTTGTTCCTCTATATATGGAATTAGATTTTCCATTACATCTTCTCTACTTGGAATATTTTTTGTTTTAAAAATTTCTTTTTCTATTTCTGCTAGGAAAAAAGGAGAGTGATACGCAGCTCTACCTATCATGACTCCATCAACTTTACTTAAGTTAAATTTAATTTGACTAATATTGTTTATACCTCCGTTAATTATAATTTCATCTCTAGCAAAATCATTTTTTAATTTATAAACAAAATCATAATTTAGGGGAGGTATAGATAAATTTTGTTTAGGACTTAGTTTTGATAAAATTGCTTTTCTTGCATGAATTATAAATTTTTTTGAGCCTGATGATTTTACTTTATTTATAAAATTTTTTAAAAATTCGTAATTTTCTACTTCATTGTATCCAATTCTAGTTTTGGCAGAAATTGGAAGTTTAGTTGCTTTGCACATAGAGTGTATACATTCTGCTACAAGGTCGGGCTCTTTCATTAAACAGGCCCCGAATTTATTTTTTTGAACTTTTTTACTAGGACAACCTAAATTTAAATTTATTTCTTTGTATCCATAATCTTCAGCTATTTTACATGCTTCAGCTAGTTCTTTTGGATTGGAGCCTCCTATTTGCAAAGTAACTGGATTAATAATTTGTTTAAAAGAAAGTAATTTTTTCCTGTCTCCTTTAATAATTGCATTTGCAACAATCATTTCTGTATAGAAATGAATATTTTTACTTATTAAACTTAAAAAAAATATTTCATGTTTGTCAGTGCAGTCCATCATTGGTGCAACTGATACTGTCTTAATCATAAATTATTCTGATTTTTCTACTTCTTCTTTTAATTCTAAAGGTGCTTCTTCTTTCTCTAAATTTTCTTCTTTCTCTAAATTTTCTTCTTTCTCTAAATTTTCTTCTTTTATAACCGGTTGTTCGGCTTTAAGCTCTGATAAAGCTTCATCAGCTAGACTAGGAGTTTTTAACTCGGGAATTTTTCTAGTTCTCTTTGAGGGAAGTATTGCAGCACCGCTCTTAGAACTCTGGCCTTGATATAAATTTTCAAACTCATCATTTTCTTCTTCTTCCGTTTCTTCCAATTGTACGCCTTCATCTGGCTCTTTTCGCAATCTAGTAATAGCGCTTTTTTCAAGTTCAGCAATTGAAACTTTATTATCTCCTATTTCTCTTAAGGAAATAATAGTTCTCTTATCATTGTCTTCATCCACTAACATTGGAGAACCTGCATTAAGTTGCGATGTTCTCTCTTTTGCTAATAAAACTAAATCATATTGATTTTCAACTTGTTTTAAACAATCTTCTACAGTAATTCGTGCCATGGTTATTTTATTATTAAATTAAATATAATAAATCAAGCTTATTTTAAAGTTTTATCGGTTCTAGAGTTTTTCTAATGTAAATTAACAAAAATAAACAAATTACAATATATGTTCCACTTATATATGCTATATTTTCTATAGTTAATCCATTATCAATTAGAATTCCGAACAGTGCAGTTCCAAATGCAGTTGAAAAAACCATTAATCCAGTTGTTAATGCTTTAATGCTTCCAATATATTTTACTCCATATATTTCAGCCCAAGTAGAAGACCCTAATACATTTGCAAAACCATTTGATATTCCGATTAACCCAAGAAAAAAATATACACTTAATTCACCACTAAAAATTATTATTACAAACATTGCTATTAATAAAGGAATATTCATTAATGGAATTAATTTTCTACTAGTAAATTTATCAACCAAAAACCCAGAGGAAAAAAGTGTGATGATTGATGTAATTGAATAAGTCATAAAAGCTTTTGGTATTGCATAAGTGCTCCACATTTTTGTTTCTGCTATAAATGATTGATAAACAAATATTCCTGTTACAATCCATGGCATGGCTAACATATTTAGTGAAACAATATAAAATCTATAATCCTTAATAACCTCTTTTCTCTTCCAGTTCTTGATTTTAAATTTTTGTAAATTAATATTCTCTTCTCTAGATTTTAAATTAATTGATTTTATTGTGTATAAAATTATTAAAGGTAAAAGAACTATAATTAAAATTGAAATTCCCTGCCAAACTGTTCTCCAAGAATAAATAACAAAAAGATAAGTAACAAGAACTGGCAAAATAAATTCAGCTGTAGATAAACCAAACCATATTGTACTTAGAGCCTTTCCTCTAGTTTTTTCGAAAAATCTAGAAATTGCTGTAGTTGATGTATGACTCATTAACCCTTGACCAGAAAATCTCATTAAAAAAACTGCCAGAGTTAAAAGATAAATATTACTTATAATAGAAAAAATAAACGAAGAGATTGATAATAAAATAATTACAACAAATGAATAATTCATCAATTTATATTCATCAATTTTTTTTCCCACCCATATTAATAATAAACTTGAACAAATTGTTGCAGTCGCGTAAATGGTGCCAAATTGACCGTGGGAAATTTCTAATTCATTTCTTATAGGTGCGTTAAACAATCCCAAAAAAAAACTCTGTCCAAAACTTGAAAAAAATGTAAATATAAAACCAAATAAAATTATTTTTTTATTTAAAGAAAGGTTAATCATTTATGAGTTGTAAAGTTTCTTTCATAGGTTTAGGTGTAATGGGTTATCCTATGGCAGGTTATATATCAAAAGCAGGTCATAATGTAACTGTTTATAATAGAACTAAAGCCAAAGCAGAAAAATGGATTCAAGAATATAAAGGTAATCTGGCAGAAACTCCAATGGATGCAGTTAAAGATAGTGATTTTATTTTTACATGTGTAGGGAATGATAATGACCTTAGAGAAGTAACTTTAGGAAACAGAGGACTTTTTAAATCAGCAAAGAAAAATTCAATTTATATTGATAACACTACTGCCTCAGCTGACATAGCAAGAGAACTATATAAAGAGGCAAAAATAAAAGGATTTGATTTTTTGGATGCTCCTATCTCTGGGGGGCAAGCCGGCGCAGAAGGTGGGACCTTAACTGTTATGGTTGGTGGAGATGAAGTCCCTTTTAAAAAAGCTGAACCTGTGATTGATTGTTATAGTAAAAAAATTAAATTATTAGGCCCATCTGGAAGTGGTCAATTAACTAAAATGGTCAACCAAATTTGTATTGCAGGATTAGTACAAGGATTGTCTGAGGCTATAAATTTTGGGATGAACGCCGGATTAAATATGCATGATGTTATTGAAGTGATTTCAAAAGGTGCAGCACAATCTTGGCAAATGGATAATAGACATAAGACTATGATTGAAGATAAATTTGATTATGGTTTCGCAGTAGACTGGATGAGAAAAGATTTAAAGATAGCTATGGATGAAGCAAAAAAAAATAATTCTCCCCTTCCTATTACTAAGGTTATAGATGAATATTATGCTGAAGTACAAAACATGGGTGGCAAAAGGTGGGATACTTCAAGCCTAATCAAAAGATTTAGAAAATAAATCGTGTCAGAAGCAATTAGTTTTTACGAAGATTCAAAAAAGATAGAAAAAAAAATCTGGGACCTATTATTAAATGCAGTCAAAGACAGATCTTCAGATTTTAGAACTCCAGTATTTATTTGTGGAAATAATAAAAATCTTGATGGAAGAGTCGTAGTATTAAGAAAAGTAGATCAACAAAATAGTTTTATTCAATATCATAGTGACATTAGATCTTCAAAAATAAAAAAAATTAAAATAAATCCAAATTGTTCAATATTATTTTACGGCAAAGAAGAAAAAATACAGCTTAGAATAAAAGCAGAGTGTGAAGTAAATTATAATAATGATGTTACAAAAGATTCTTGGAAAAAAACTGGGCATATTAGTAGAAAGTGCTATTTAGTTACAAATGGTCCAGGCACTAAGTCTGACAAACCAACATCAGGATTAGAAAGTAAATTTGACAACTTTGATTTTTCAAAAGAAGAAAGTGAGGCTGGTTACAAAAACTTTTGTGTTATTAAATGTAAAATTAAGACTATTGAGTGGCTCTATTTAGCTGCAAAAGGTCACCGAAGAGCTCTTATTGATTTAAATGGACCTAAAAAGTTTACTTGGTTAGTTCCCTAAGTTTTTATTACCTTAAAACTATTTTTTATATTTTTTGAAGTTTTCAACATAATCTCTTGCATTTTCTTTTATATGTTCTATTTCTTCATCGGTAACCTGTCTAACTACTTTACCCGGGCTACCAAGCACTAATGATCTTTCTGGTATAATTTTATTTTCTGTAACTAATGAATTAGCTCCAATAATACAGTTTTTTCCAATTTTAGTTTTGTTTAAAATTGTAGATCCAATTCCTATTAAGCAATCGTCAGCTATTTCACATCCATGAAGCATAACCATGTGACCTACTGTAACTCCGTTGCCGACTATTGTCGGACAACCAGGATCAGTATGAATAACACTTCCATCTTGAATATTAGAGTTTTCTCCAATAATAATCGGTTCAAGATCTCCTCTCAAAGTAGTATTAAACCAAATATTAGAATTTTTTTTTAATTCAACTTTTCCAATGATAACAGCATTAGAGGCAACCCAACTATTTGGATCTAATTTTGGTGTATGACCTTTAAATTCATAAATCATAATATTGCTGTAATATATATTTATTTAATTTATAATACATTATGGCCTTAACTAAAACCCCAGTTTGTGAATTTGGAAAAAAAGCTGAGGATTTCAAACTAAAATCTATTAATAATGAATTTATATCTTTAAATAAAGTAAAAGGAAAAAAGGGTACACTAATAATGTTTATTTGCAACCATTGTCCCTACGTTAAAGCAATTATCAAAAATTTGACTTTAGATTGCCAGTATTTAAAAAAAGAAGGTGTTAACTCTGTTGCTATAATGTCTAACGATACCAAAAACTATCCGGAGGATTCCTTCAATAATATGATTAATTTTGCAAAGATTAATAATTTTGGCGAATTAAATTATTTAATAGATGAGACGCAAGAAGTGGCAAAAAAATTTGGGGCCGTATGCACACCTGACTTTTTTGGATACAATAATAACTTAGAACTTCAATACAGAGGTAGATTTAAAGAGTTAAAGAATTTAAAACCAACTAATGATAGTGAAAGTGATCTAAAATTAGCAATGAAACTTATAGCAAAAACTCAAAACGGTCCCAAAGAACAAGTACCAAGCATGGGTTGTAATATAAAATGGTATAATTGATGTTTGTTATTTCAACTAGAAATTTTCCACCGGATTTAGGAGGCATACAAAATTTGATGGAGGGTTTAGCTAAAGCTCTTACAGATCATGGTCCAGTTAAAATTTTCGCAGATGATTTTAAAAATTCAGAAAATTATGACAAACAATCTAAGTTAAATATTCAAAGAATTACCGGTTTCAAATTATTTAAAAAATATCGAAAAGCTAATTTAATAAAAGATTTTATTAAAGAAAACAGTGTAAGAGCAATTTTTTTTGATCATTGGAAAAGTATTGAGCATATTAATTCCGAAGAATTAAAGAAAACAGTTTCATTTTGCTTAATTCACTCCAAGGAGATAAATCACGCCTTTGGTTCATCGCTAAATAAAAGAATGCTTAAAGCTTTAAATAAATCTAATCATATTATTGCTAATTCAAGTTTTACAAAAGAATTAGCTTCTAAATTTGGTGCAAATTCAAATAAAATTAAAATTATTCATCCTGGTTGTAATTATCCTATACAAATAAATGAGGAGGCGAAAAAAGAGGCTAAACAAATTTTTAAAAATGCTTTTCCTAAAATAATTACAATTGCACGACTAGATAAAAGAAAAAGTCATCAAAATATTCTCATGTCAATTAAAAATCTTATACCTAAGTTTCCTAAAATTAAATATGTTTCTATAGGTAATGGTGAAGAAAAATCTAATTTAGAAAAATTATGTAAAGAATTAAATTTAAATATAGAAGTTCTTTTAATAAATAAATCAAACGAACAATTAAAAGTCGCTCTTTTAGAGCAGGCAGATTTATTTTTAATGCCTTCGGTTATTTATAAAAAGTCAGTAGAAGGTTTTGGAATTTCATTCATTGAAGCAGCTAGTTATGGAAAAGGTTCTATTGGTGGAATTTCAGGAGGAGAAAGAGATGCAATTAAAGATGGGGTAACTGGTTATTTATGTGACGGAAATGATATAAATGCAATTTATAATACAATATTAAAATTTTTTCAAAATGATGAGTATAAAAGATTTGGAAGCGAAGCGTTAATATATTCTAAGAATTTCAAATGGAAAAAAATTGTTAAAGAATATTTGGAATTAATCTAAAAAATTTGTAATTTTTTGCATTACGTTATCGGCTGTTAAGTCATTTAAATTTTTAACTGTTATCGCTTTAAAATTCGTATTTTCTATACTTACTTTTTTAGGCGAAGTATGACTTCCAAATAAAACGAGTCCCTTTTTATCTAAATGAGAAGCAATATGAGCTGGTCCAGTGTCATTTGAAATAATAAATTTTGAATTACTAATTAAACTAATTAAAGTTTGTAAATTTACACTTTTACCATTGTCTAACACAACTTTAGCATTAAAGTTTGATGAGTTTTTTATTTCATCAGGTCCGGGAGCAATTAAAACAGAATACTTATTCTCATACCTTTCTTTAATTTGATTTACCAAACTTCTAAAATAAGGCCACTTCTTTTTTCGGTGTTTTTTTGAGCAAAATGGAAAAATTAAGATATAATCATTATTTGTATACTGTCTAATAAACCTATTTAAATTAATTAAAGACCAACTTAAGTCTATACTATTTGTTTTTTTCGGTATAACTCCACTTTTTTCAAGCTGTATTTTCATTCTTTCTAATACTGGTTCTTTTTCAAAATCTTTTTTATTTTGACCTGTTTCTAAAGAAGACTCTGTATTAGACCATTTAGATTTATTTAATAAATATTTTTGATAAAATTTAGTTCGGCTGGAATTTTGTAGATCAAAGACATGGGTAAAATTAAACTTACTAAGAAGTTTTTTCAACTTCAATAGATAAAATAAATTCCATCTAGGTAGTCTTTTATCCATTATAACACTGTCCAAATAAGGACAATGACTCATCAAATCAATGTAAGGACCAGTAGTTAATAAAAAAACTTTTGAGTCCTTAAAAGTATTTTTTATATCTTCCATAGCTCCATTAGCTTGAATTAGATCACCTAAGGATCCATGCTTGATAATTAATACGTTTGACATTATTTTAACTATATATTTATATCTTAGTATATTTTAAAACTAACAATATGAATACTAAATTAAATAAAATATTAGCAGAAATTTCAGCTGGAGAATTGATTGATAAAATTACTATATTGGAAATCAAAAAAGACAAAATAGATGACTCTGAAAAGCTAGAGGAAGTAAGAAAAGAACTTAATTCTTTGAATAAAACATTAAAAAAGTTTATAGAAAAAAATAATGCTATTAATAAATATATAAACGAACTAAAAAATATTAATTTAAAACTGTGGGATATAGAAGATGGAAAAAGAATTGCAGAAAAAAACAATAAATTCGATGCTCATTTTATTGAACTAGCAAGAAATGTATATAAATTTAATGATAAAAGAGCTCAAATAAAATTAAAAATTAATCAAGAACTTGGATCTAGCATAAAAGAAGTTAAATCTTACGATTAACTAATCAGAATTTAAACTTGGAATAATTTTTCTTAGTTTTTTTGATAGATTTGGATTTATTAAAGCAGTAATTACACCCTCATTTTTTTTTATCTCTTTTATAATTTTACCGTCTGGAGAAACTATTAAGGAATGACCAAAAGTTTTTCTTCCATTGTAATGTTTGCCTGATTGTGCTGGTGCAAATACGTAACAAAAATTTTCAATGGCTCTTGCTTTTAATAATGTATGCCAGTGTTTTCTTCCCGTAGTTTTTGTAAATGCCGAAGGAATTGACAAAAATAAAGAACTACTTTGAGAAAGTTTTCTATATAAAAGGGGAAATCTCAAATCATAACATATAGACATACCAAGTACTCCCCATGGTAATTTCGTATATTTATATTTTTTTCCTGGAGAAAAAACTTTAGATTCAAAATATTTTTCTTTTTTATTTAAAATTGCATCGTACATGTGTATTTTATCATAATATTCATGCACCAAACCCCTAGGGTTAACTAAAACAGATCTATTAACGAGTTTATTTTTTTTAATTTTAATTATCAAAGATCCAACTAGTATCCATTTTTTATAATTCTTTGCTAATTTTTTTATACCTTTTAAGTATTCATCTTTTTTCATAGAAGTTGTTTTGGATAAAAGCTCTTTTTTATCTAAAGAAAATAAAGAAGACACTTCAGGTGTTAAAATAAAATCTGACTTTTGTCTTATAGCTTTTTTTATTAATTTTTCTGTTTTTAAAAAATTATCTTTTATTTTATTATTAGATTTTAATTGTATACAAGAAACTCTAAACATCACTTCATTATGGATGAAGCAAAATTCCAATTACAATCAAAACTTGGTACATAAGTGCCCGAAATTTTTACATTTCCGAAACTTTTTTTTAAAACTTTACACCAATTCTCTACTTGTTTTGGTTTTTTATCTTTACTGCCTACTTGGGCTGTTATTACTCCACCTTTTTTTAATATTCGTTTGAGACCTTTCATATTCTTTTTAGCTAAATCAATACAATACTGATCATCGTTTAGATCTACAAAAATTTTATCATATTTTGAGTCTTCTATTTCTTTTATACTTTTAAATGCATCTCCCCAAAAATTTTTAACTTTATTACTTTTTTTAACTTTTGAGCAAACTTTTGGTAAATGACGATAGCATACATCAACAATTTCTGGATCCAATTCAAACCAATCTATGTAATTTGAATTGTTTTCCAAGCAAGCTCTCGCAACTCCGCCGTCTCCTCCTCCTATGATAGCAACGTTATTATTCTTTTTACTTAAGTTATAGCTAGAGTTAAAAAAACTTGAGCTATAAATTTTTTCATCTTTTTCAGAAACTTGTATTTCATGATCTATGAATAAAGCATGACCAAATTCCTCTAAATCCATTATTTCTACAAATTGCCCCACTTTAGAGGTAAATTTCTCCAAAACATCTTTTACAACATAAAACTTTTTTTGACCTGGCGTACTATAAATATCATCATATAAACCTATGCTACTTCTGTCAAAAGTATTAGTAACAACTCTAGAATGATCTATTTCTTTTCTTAAAATTTTAAGAGCTACCTTTGGATTGACTTTGCCACAAGTAAAAAAATCAAAACTTATAACTCCTCTTTCTGGAAATGTATGGAAGCTAAAATGACTCTCAGCTAATAGTGCTACTAAAGTAAAACCTTGAGGTTCAAACTTATGAGAAGCAACATTTAAAATTTCAACTTTTGCTGCTTTAGCAATTTTATAGATTACCTTCTCATAAAATTCAGATGTATAATCTTTTTTTACTCCTAAAAAATCAATAGTTATATGTTCGCCAACTTTAATCATCAAAAATTATCCTTTTTTATAATTTTTAAATTTACCTAATACTACCTTCATTTCTTTTTTTGAAAGAATTTTAGGTATCCCAATTCTTAGGGTATTTATATATTGATGGCAAATATTTTCGATCTCTTGAGCAAGTTCAAAAGTTTTCTCTAAATTATTTCCAAAAGCAACTTGCCCGTGATTTGCTATAAGACATGCTGATCTATTTTTAAGAGCTTTAATAATATTTCTTGATAATTGTTTTGTTCCAAAAGTTGCGTATTTAGTACATTTTAAATCTTCACCACCGGCGACTGCAACCATGTAGTGAAATGCTGGTATGTTTTTTTGATGAGATGAGACAGCTGTAGCACATGTTGAGTGTGCATGAACAATAGCTCTTGCCTCTTTTTTATTCACATAAATATCTTGATGAAACCTCCATTCTGATGATGGTTTTCCTTTTTTTTTATCAAAGATTCCTTTTAAGGAAACAAAAACTATGTCTTTAGGTTTAAGTGATGAATATTTTCTTCCTGATGGAGTTATATAAAAACCGTCAATACCTTTTTCTTTTACTCTTACTGAAATATTTCCCGATCTTAAGGCAGATAAATTAGTTATATTTAATTTTTTAGAATATCTTATTACTTCAGCTTTAAGTTTGCTCACTATAATAAATTATCTTTAAAAAAATTAATAAATTGAGGCATATAAACTTCTGCGTTATCTCCACCAATGGTAACTCCTTTGGAAATACATTTTTCTTTTTTCAT
>MDTC01248330.1_pt1 | contig 17778 bp, 13 predicted proteins | sample 811181 | NCBI WGS metagenome assembly MDTC01 (sample SAMN05326644, study PRJNA326480) | marine metagenome | isolation source: seawater | place: Pacific Ocean: North | collected 2011 | reverse complement strand
TTCTTTTCTGAATCAGTTGTTGGATGATAAAGATCAAAAGAAAAATCAAGCAGAGTTGGTTTGCCATTTCCTAGACACGCTAATGACGACGATTGAGCATGATCTTGTTGGGTGCTTTCAGCAATCGTTCGAAGGTTCTGTAGAATTAAATGATATAATGAAGTTTGGTGTTGTTCAGAATGCGTCATCAGATCCTGATGTTCCTTATGTTGATGCATCTACCCGTTTCTTACGTGGCACAGTACGATTTATTGAGAATGTTGAAAAACGTCCTGGACTTCGAGCTAATCTGAGAAAGGATGAACAAAAGCAACGTGCTCAGGATCGATCGTTAATTTATTGTTTGGGATTGATTTTTCAACACTTTGGTTCAGGAAGGATTTATGGATCAGAAATGTTGGCTACATTGATGTATCGCAATATTCTTGGTAATCCATCTTATGTAAAGTGGTGCTTGACCATTGCCGAGGTTTCCCTATCTTTGTTTTCAATTTGTCGAGGTATATTTTCCCGAAGTTACCGTGAACAGTGGGCCCAAAATGCGGGTCGTTTCACTCATGGTCTCTATTTTATTGTGACACGCTCAGTTTTTCATGTGCCGCGTTCTTGCTTTTTTTTAGCCCAGTTGTTTTTTATTGCAGTCTGTAGTTTATTATATAATCTTGGACGTGAGCGGGTTTTTGTGCTTTGCGCTTGCTGTTTGGGGGCAATGGCAATTGTGTCGAACTTGTCGCTGCCAATGTTCTTTGTCCCAACACTGACATGTTTATTTTTCTATGCTTTTCAAAGTATTTTAGATCTGGTTGATCGGTTGATGAATCCTAAGTTGAATGTCGACACTGATGTGTATGTTAATGATATGTCTGATAATCCTGAGCAGAGCAGTTCGCTTTTGTCGTCTAGGCGTGCTCCTGTTTCCGTTCCAGAGGCTGTGCCAGCCAGTGAATACTTTCATGCGGAGAGCGTTAATTCTGACGATGGCAGCATGGTTTTAGGCGCCCGATTTGTTGTGCCGGCATAGCCTTACTAAATTAAGCTAGCGGTTAGCTTGGTGTTGCGATTTATTTCCTTAGAAAACGTCAATATTGGGGTGTCATTGGTCTTTAGGTTGGGTAAAATATCTTTTGCTGAGGCCGTTGCGTGTCTTTCGGTGCCGGGCCTTTTCATGTTAACTTGTCCCTGTTGGGGCAATCGTTGACTGAGATGAAATAAGTACGCCGATGTTGCGATTGTTGCACATATCGTTATGCTTGTGGTAATTACTGAGGTAAGTGAAAGAGACATGGACTGAGCAATTGATTTGCCAATCATGACTAAAAAGCAGGCCGATAGTAAACAAATAATGATTGGTATTGTTCCGTATTTTTTATGGAAGTATTTGAATATATCTCGACTTAAGTTTAAACCTAGCACAACAAATGTTAATGCGTTATAAAGAAGAATTTTCAGCGCTTCCGTCCAGGCTTTGACTGATCTTGCAATCGCACTTGTTCGCTTTATTTTTGTTGTGGGTGCGAAGAGTATCAATGTCGTAAACATACCCTGAGCAATTCTGAGTAGATATAATAAAAGTTGTGGGCACTGTATTAGTTTCTTGGCGACCCTGACGGTTAGTTTTTTCTCAAGTATTGAAGTGTGATTTCGAGGTCGTTTTTCCAGAGAGAACAATGTTTTTGATATGATTTTAGCAAGTGTATTTGCTGCATCTTTCTGATTTTTTCTATCTTGTTCAGAGATTATGCCTGCTTGCATATTTTCCAGCGCTTTAATTAAAATTTCTATTAATAGTAGTATGCCGTGTCGGATGGTGATGTTGTGTTGGTTGTTGTGCGAGTGGATCTCTATATAATCTTCAATACTTTTATTGGCGATGAATTTTCCAAGATTATTTAGGTTTATTTTTTTAAGATAGGCAATGATGTCGATCAATTTGCTCCAATCAGTCGCTTCTAGTTGTGGGATCTTGGTGATCGCATGAGGGCTTCCAAAGCTTTGATTAAGAACTTCAGTTGACTTTCTCTTTTCCTCAAGTGATTGGAATATAATGCACTCCGGTATCTTTTCTGTAAGTTTGCAAGCCGAGAACAAGCAAAGTTTAGCTACTGAAATGATTGAATTACCATTTAATATAGCGTTTTCCAGGCGTTCATTGTTCAGTGGTGTGTTGATGAGATCTGGTATGGCGTCAACAAAATTGAAGCCGGTGTTTATTGTATAGGTAGGACTAATGACTGAAGCTGATAATAGGAGTGGATCGTTGATCGATTGCCTCTCATGGTCATCATTATACTGGATGATTGCTTTGAGCCAACTTTCGATCTGTATCTTTAGCGCTTCTTTGGCTGTATCTTGCGGAAAGATTCCTTTGACTAGAATGCCTATAGATGTTTGAAACGAGGGTGCTAGCTTAATCATTTTTTTTAGAATTTCTGGGTGGTTATCAATCGAATTGCTTATTCTGAATATTCTATCGCTGATGCCAGGGCTTTGCGCTAAAGTTGGATCTGGGTTTTCTGTTGGTTCGTTATTTATTAATCCCCAGGAGTATCTGATGATTGATTGTAGCTCATCGAGACTGAATTTGTGAATGGGTTCTTTGAGGCATGTGATTGCTTCTATGATGCAATTGTCAGGTTGATTCATTGACTGCAAAGCGTTGATAAGGGAGGAAAGTGTGGCTACGATGCATACTGCTTTGATATTTATCAATAGCGCTTTGTTAAGCTCGCCTGATGACGTGAAGAAGCCTTTAAGGGGGCTTGTGTTATTAAGTGGTTGTAAGTCTCCGTTCAGGCCCGCTATTCGTTTATTAAATGTAGCGAGTTGGGCATTATAACCTTCTTTGATCACCGCTAAGAAAGCTTGCAGTAGGCTTTTTTGATAATTATTGTTGCGATTAATGGCGACAACGACTTGCTCTTTTGGAAGTGCTGTGATGACGTAGATGATTGCAACAACAACATCGCTATCCATGAAAAGTGAAGGGTTAAGTTGTATGATGTAGCTCAATAACTTGCTTGGAAAATCGATAACGCGTTCATCGTTCTGTGTTTTTTTGATTACAGCGGTGGTTCTATTTGCGAGGTTTTTAATGCAAATAGGCTGTCCATTATATTCTCTGAGACTGAGGTCGTATATCCTATTTAGTTCACTGATTTCATCAATTTTGTTATTATCGGTCTGTTGCTGTCTCATGGTAGTGGCTCTTATTTTGGACAATAATTAACTATTTAGAATGTTATCACAGTTCCTGCAATGGGTCAATTAAGTTTCAAGGTCAATGTTGTTACATTTGTTTGCTGTTGAATATTTGATTACTTGATTTGGTTTTTGAGATGGCGCTGTTGTTCTTTTTTCCAAGTCTTTTCTTTTTCACTTTGTCTTTTATCGTGTAGTTTTTTACCTTTTGCAAGCGCAATTTGGATCTTGATGAGGTTTCCCTTCAAGAAAAGTTTGCATGGTACCACTGTAAATCCTTTTCTTTGGACCGCGCCAATGAGTTTGTTGATTTCTTTGCGAGTCAGTAATAATTTGCGCGTACGCGTGGGGTCAGGGTTGCTGTAGCTGGCTGTGGTGGGCAGCGGAGTGATGTGAGCCCCGATCAGAAAACACTCGTGATTACGTACCACTACATGGCTGTCTTGTAGATTGATTCTGTGTTTTCGTATGGCCTTGACTTCCCAGCCCTCTAGAGCAATGCCAGCGTCATACTTGTCTTCAATCATGTACTCATGGTAGACTTTTTTGTTTTTGATTAGTTCTATGATTTTTGGCTGTGAGTTTTGCATGGATTTGATCTATTTGTGTGGCTTAGCGTCGATAAAACAAGGTCTGCTGTAGATGGTGCGAAAATTAATTAATAAGTCCTCAATAGTATCATATTCCTGCGAGGAAATGTATTCTCTTGTTTGTGATATTCCAAATTATCATCTATTTCTACCATATTGCTCTTCAGCAAGTATTTTAAATCAGGAAGATGATGTCGTTCACGGAGAGATGATTTTCTCTTACCTGGGCTTTACTTATTCTTTGGTGACAAAAAACACGATGCGGCCCTATGAATCCATAGACCTATGTCTTGTCAAGGGAGACGTTCAGGCGCTTGATGGTCGTTGGGAGTTCAAAGACCTTGGAGATGGTCGTTGCCAAGTGTCGCTGATTTTAGATGTGGCGATGCATGATGGTTTGTTGTACAGGATGTACAATCGGGTGATTGATAAGCTTGCTGATACGATGGTTGACTGTTTCGTCAACCGTGCCTACCAAGTATACGGTTATGGTGACGATTGACTTAGTGGTTGTTTAATTGTAGGCCATTGTGGACTAGTTAGCTATTTTTGGGTTTAATTTTTTCGATTTTTATAAGTTTATTGTTTTTGAAGGTCAGCTTGAGTACCGTTTCATCAATGCTGCCGTGTGTCATCTGAAAATAGGTCCATGTGTCTGGAGCAAACGGATTGATGTGTGGGGGGTGGCCAATCAAGTTTGCAACTTGTTTTTTATGCATACCGATTTTGAGTTTGTTGGTGTCGAGCTGCTTGATGGCGATGCCTTGGCTACTTGTGCCGTATTTACTGTTTTTTGATGTGCTCATAGAGCTGCAGCCGCTTAGTAGGATAACTAATAATATGAAGTAATACATTATTGACTCGAATTTAAATTTTCCGACATATTAGCACTATTTTTACTGCGGTGCAATCATGTGCACGTATTGGTTATAGGCATGATGGATACATAATATTTTTATTCTCACTTTTTAGACCTATGGACTTTTTTCTTAATAGGTCAATGATGCTAGGGGGCAAGCCATTGATGTGTCCAGCGACTGTCGGGGCCTAAAGTAAACTTGATTTTTTCATGGCCAGATGCGCTGAGATGGAGGCGTTCAACACAATGAATGTGTAGCTGAACGATTGCAAAATTATCATAAGGGTGCATGGTTTCAGCGATTACTTGACGATCTTCCCATGTCTTTTTAGTGAACCCAGTTGTGCGTTCAGATGATTTGGTGCTGGGAGGTATATCTGCACAATAGCAAATTTTCGACATTTGACGCATACTTTTCCATGTTTTAAGCGTAAGTTCGTCATGATGTCTCAATTTTGCCACGCCAGATAGGCTGAGTTGTATTTTTTTATATTTACACCAAAATAGGCAGCTTATGTGTGGTTGATTTTTGAGGTGTGCTACTTTTTGAGAGCGGATGTCGGTGTGGACATTGATTATTGCACTTTTCTCACATAGTTTTCTTGGGATAAGATTGATGCATCTCGGGTGGTTGTTGTTGAGATAACCAAGTGTCATTATGTGGTAATTGCTTTTCCGAGAGGCGATGCCTTCTTGTATAAGCTCCCAGCAATGCTTAATGTTAACTTCAGAGCTAATCTCATGCTGACTCATTATGCTTGGCTTTATTAACTTGTATTATTTTATCTTTTTTTATCTTTTTTTGCAAATTTGAGGAATTGTCGGGTGTCTGAGTTTTAAAAATATCTGTTTAATTAATGTGTCTGTTTCATTGACATAATCGGGGTTTATAGATTAACATTTACTTAATGAAAGCTATTGTGCGGGCTGTTTATGAAAACTACGGATATTTATGTATTGCCGGTTATTGCGCTTGTTTTTTCGTGCGTACTAGCGCAAGAGGAAGCCGAAGTTTCAGATTCTGAAAAAGGATCCGATATCCATATTGACCGGTATCTTGATCCAATAGAAGGTGCTACTTATACTAATCTTACTTTGGATTATGGTGCACGCTTCGGTCACAATGGTATGCCAAGTAGTGATAGCAATTATCTTAGTTTTGGGATTACTGATTTTGCGATCCATACACGTTCAGTGTTTGCGCTAAATGACAATTATTCTGTGCGTCCGGAGATTGTGTTTGGGGTTGGGAGCGATACCACGACTATGAGTGAACCTGCTGATCAAGTCGGCAGTGAGGATGTCAGTATGTACTTGCTAGATATCAATCAACAAACATCACTGAATGGTATCTCTCTAAAGCTGCGACAATACGTACTTCACTTTATTTCGAAAAAAAGTGGGATACTCTCACTTGGTCGGTCCGAGACATTTGATCGCTCTGCAACTGAGTTTTTAGCATTAGGGTCTGGTGTTAATAATAAGTTTTATCAAAATGCTGCTGGTGTAAGGCTCTATAACGATAACAGCAAAAACTTCTTGGGCCGTTTTACGAATGGCACCGGTAAACTTAAGAATCCTGATGATGATGACTCTAACGGTGGATCAGGCTTGAGATTATGGGGTATCAATCGTTATGATGAGCTCTATGATGGTTTCGCATATACAGTGCCTTACAAAGATTGGCTACTGCAGTTTGCTTATAGTAACGTTCCGGGCGACTTCACCGATAAATATTATCAAGTGGGAATGCGTTACACCTATGACGCGTTGTGGGCACGATTAAGTATGCTTGGAAGCTTTGCTAGCTCATGGCCAAGTGCATGCCAAGTTTCTTCGTATTTGAGAATGTCAGAAAAATCTGCTGGTTGGGCAAATTGTCAATACACTGGTATCGATGCTAGCTCACCTTACAGTCAGTTCACTTTAGGTTCGAAGTTATCACTTGGATACGTTGATGCGAGTATTTCATACCGTACTCTATTCGATTCTGATGACGATGCAGCAGCTGTTGGGTTATCAGGTCGTGTCCACGATTATTATGCTGGTTTAGATTATACCTTTATGGACGCGACTGAGTTTGGTCCATTATCGATGGGTGTTGGTGTCATCAAACAAGATAAATTTGCTAGTCTGGTTGGTGACTCGACTTCAGCTTACGCAAACAGTCTGAATTCGGCAGAGCCTTTGTCAGTGCGTGACAGCAAGTCTTATGGCATTATTTTCTCTATGAATCAAAAGCTAGGATATAACTCTGGGGTTAGACTGTTTTGGGAACAGTTTGAGTTCTCAGCCATTAGAAAAGATAATTCAATCAAGATTAAGGCTAGCCCGGTTCGTTTGGCTGTTTTAAATTTCTATACGAATATTGATCAATGGCATCTTGACAAGCGGTAAGATTATACGTCATATAGAACAACGGTTACTGCGTAAGGGTTTCGTATTGAGCCATGTTATGGCAGTGATGTTAGAGTTAAGCCTATGCTACTATTCTTTTTGATTCCTATGTTGAGCTTCTGTTGCTCGGGTGCTCAAACTGTGCCTTCGTCATGTTCTGCGCATTCTTGTGATGAAGTTCAATCATCTACGATGACTTGGTCCAAAGCCTCTGATGCATTAAATCTATCTCATGGTCAATCAATTTGTTTCCCCAGTGTTGAGACTGTCCCTGATCATCACGATGAGATGTCCTGGTCTTTACGAGCAAATCAATGGCGAATCCGTAATCGAGTCGGTCAGGCAAGTTTGTTACAGGGTAATTTGATTTTTGAATCGGACTTGCAGACGTTGAAAAGTGAAACTGCGTGGCTATTGTCCAGTGCAGATGGTGGCCTAGATCAATTATGTTTTCCTCATCAGGTGGTATGGAATCATGCGTCCTGGAAAGTTGCTTCTTCTCATTTAGTATATCGTGCAGATTCCGATGATATTCGATCTTGTGGTGGTGCTTTTGTCTTGTACGGTGTGAATAATCAGCCTTTGTATGGGTTTGCAAAAGAGAGTTTTTTGGCTAATAAGCACACGTTAGTCATGAGGGATGTTCATGCAACTGTTTGTCCTATGCAAGATCGTACTTGGTCATTATCTGCAGATCAATTGGATTGGTACGCGCAAGAGAAACGAGCGGTCATTAAGAAAGCTCGATTTTATGTACATGATACTCAGGTTTTCTCAATCCCCAAATTACAGTTTACGCTAGGAGAGGGTGATTCGTATGGTTGGCAAGTACCTCAGGTAGGCTCTTATTATGATAATACTTTGATGGTGACTTTTCCGTACCGGTTGAGATCTAAATCTTTTCAGATCATTGCTCCGTGGGTTGGTTCAGGATTAAGTATTGGTGGCTTGTATCATCGAAGTCATCAGATAAATGATACTGATCATCGTACGATGGTTCGTGCTGGTTTTTATCGTGATTCACCTAATCTTCGTTATGGCGCAGTTTCTCAAGGTACCTATCGGGATATTCTTGGCGATGATACGTTACGTTATCAGTTATTGAATATGCGTGATGGTTGGTATGGCCAGTATTTTTATCCCCAGTTTTTACCTGCGATACGTCCAAATCAAGATTTACCAAGCTATATTGATTATGCGAGGAATACTACTGGTTTGCGTACCCGTGCATCTCTGATCTATTACCAGAAGTTTTCTGGTGACAAAGTATTACAAGACGAAATTACCGTGCCTTATTTGCATGTCTTGCCACGTCTTCAATTTGATGTTGATCACCGATTGATTGATACATCTGGTGTTTTTGAACATTTGGTTGCTAATTCGGAAAAAGATAATTACCCTGGTTCGACGAGATTTTTAGGTTATTTTGGGGGTCATTATCACCGGCGTTCGAATATAAAAATTAATGTTGGTAGTTGGTTAAAGCATCAGCGAGTTGACTCGTTTTCAGGCTGGGTAAATTATAATCGTCAACATGATTTCTGGGCGCCAAATATTGAAGTTCTAACTAGCCAGCGGATTCATCAATCCATGTATTTTGATCTTGCTTATGCCTATACCAAAACGGTTGATCAGTCATTAGATCCAGTATTTCAGAGACGGTGGCAATGGTTAGGTGGGCAGCCAATGATTGACAAGCTAGTCAGTATCGATAGGGTGTATGATAGAAACCGCTTATGGCTAGGGCTGACGACGACTGGGTTGCCTTTCATGTCAGATGTTAAGGTGTCGGCTCAACACATATTTGATTTCCACTCTCCAACTGTTTCGCTCTCAGCGGATGGTCAAGAAGACCCCTTAATTCAATATTCAAATAAGGTGAGTCTTTTTACCCTAAGTAACCAGAGCAGGCAATTATTCTCTGACGGTGTCTGGGTTTGGCCACTAAGAAAAATGCAGTACTATCATTTACGGTGGCAGTATAAGCGTGTGAAACTATTATGGTCGCGGCAGCCAGATATCGTTACTGTACAAGATCAAGTGGTTAGTGTTCCCGCTAATCGACTATTTAGTGCCGACTTTAATGTATTTGATTCAGGACTGTCGAAATTCTCTTTCAAGACTGATTACCAATCAGGTATTGATCGATCCTTGAAGTACCGTTTTACCTGGTCGGGTGATCGTTGTTGTTGGCAGGGGAAAGTATCAATCATACTAACTAAGTGGATGAGCCAATCAGATAATTTGAGTATGTTTACGGGATGGCAGCCCAGTGCTCAGATAGGCATATCTTTGAAGGGTTTATCGTCTCGCCAACGCCCATGATAATTGACATTGTCGATGAAATGGCTATACTAGCCTAAAATCATTACACGAGGGGCTCACATGTTTAATCGATACTTTATTAAATGTATAACCACGGTCGTTTTGTTCTCTACAGCATTTGCCGGACTTTCTGATGAGATTGTTTTAGTGGTGGGTGATCAGGTCGTGACTCGATCTGAGTTTGAAGTTGAAAAATCATTTTTTATTAAAGCGAACCATGTGACTTTTGCAAATAAAACTCAAAGACAGCAGTTTGAGCAAGATTTTGCAAAGATGCATGCAGAGACTATGTTGCAGTTGGTTGTTGGACAAAATATGAGTATTTCTCTGGACAAAGATGATCTGGATTTGGTAAAGCGTGAGATGTTGTCGCGCCACGGGGTCAAATCTGAAGATGACTTTAAAGCGCTTCTATCTTCAAAAGGTGTTGACTATCATATGTTTATGAAGCAGGCCGAACGCCAATACTTGCTTAAAAAAATTCATGGTTACGTACTTGGATCAAGAATACGCTTATCTGAAAAAGAGATTGATAAGATCTATGATACTGAACTTTCAAAGCAGAACTTGTTGTATGTCGAGGACGTATTTTATTCAACGGAACATACTGTTAAGAAAAATCATTTAGCGATCAAAGAGAAATCGCAACGTGTTTCAGATGACTGGAAAAAAAGAACCTTTTCAGCCAACACTGTCCCAAAAAAAAGCAAGATGCTAACATTTAAATGGCAGCCACTTGATGCATTGCCTAGTCAGTTTCGCGACGTGATTACAAAAATGCAGGTAGGAGATGTGTCTGATCCAATTGAGACTGATAATGGTTACCATGTTCTCAAACTCATAAAGAAGAAGCTTCCAGCGAACGTGCGATTGGAAAAAGATCAAATTAAGCAAAAGATTTTTGTGGAGCGTATGAGTGTTGAGTTGCCGAAGTGGTTAGATGAGTTGCGCGACCAGACTTATATCAAGATTTATCTGGATTCACCAGAGTAACCGCTAGTGGTTTATCAGAGGCCCACCAAAAAATCTCTTGGTCAGCACTTCTTAATTGATGGTTATATCATCGATCGAATACTTCGATTGTTGGATCTAGTCCATGATGATTGTGTGATCGAGATTGGTCCTGGATCAGGCTGCTTGACGGACCATATCGTTCATGACTGTGCGCAGCTATGTGCAATAGAGTTGGATGCCGACTGTGTCGGCTATTTGAACTCCAAATACAGCGAATGTGATCATTTTAGTGTATTGCACAAAGACTTTTTGTCTCTGGATGTCTCTGCTTTCCAAAACAAACATTATCGCTGGGTTGGCAACTTGCCGTATAATGTTAGTGTTCCCATACTACTTCGTTTGATGGATTTTCCCCATCTGATCAAAGATGCTGTGTTGATGTTGCAGAAAGAGGTTGCGTTGCGGTGTTGCGCGCAGGTTGGTAATAAGCATTATGGTCGTATCGGTATCATGTTGCAGTGTGTTTTTGATATCTACTATTGTTTTGATGTTCCACCTCAGGCATTTTCTCCGCCGCCCAAAGTTGAGTCTGCTGTTGTGCGTATGGTTGTGAAGGATAATCCGAAATATGAATATTTGCGTCATCCACATTTCCAGACTGTATTAGTTCTTTGCTTCAATCAACGTCGTAAGATGCTCAGAAAGATTTTTCAACAGTACATCAATCAGTCCCAGTGGCAAGAGATGCGTATTGATAGTCGATTGAGGCCAGAGCAAGTCACGGTTGATGACTTTTATCAAATTGCTTGTGCTTTTCAAGAAGAAAGTTAATAATATTTTCTTAGAGTCGGGAGTTATTTCGGTCATGTCACCAGATCTATCTAATCGATGTTATCGATGTGTTGAGGATTTAGCAGAATTTTTTTCTAGGGTTCCAACAGCACTATTTTATTTGTTGGCGCTTGTCCATGCTAATTTTTGGATTACTAAGTTTTACTATCGATTAATGCTGTGTATTTTACATAGCATGATGGTTCTGCATTTGCCAATGGACTATGTGGCTGTTGTTAAGCGTAATGTGGCTTGGGCCCGTGAATTGAGTTACACAAAGCCATCCGACTGGTTGTTTGCTTATCACCGTTATTACAATATGTCCGGTCGTGTTGATGTTGTTCTTGCTCATTATAAGGAAGACTTGTCATGGCTTACAGATTATTTAAGTCGGATTGATCATCTTTATTTATATTGTAAGGATGAGGCTGCGTGTCGTAAGGGATTACCAGAAAACTTACAGGGTGCTAAATTGGTGGTTACCCATTTAACTAATGAAGGGCGAGAAGCTAATACTTATCTTCATCATATTATCAACTATTATGATCATTTGCCTGATCGAATTGTTTTTAGTATGGCATCACTCAACGGTAACTGGATGCGAAAACTTGCTTTTATCTTTGCACTCACTGAGCCGAACAAGCCCAGACAATACTGCTATAATCAGGATGTTATCCGAAAGTTGCAGGGGTTCCAGATGCATAACCGGTATGTTCCTTCAGTGTCGCTTGGTGACGGGTATGAAAAAGGTATGATTACGATTTATCCAGCTGAGTTTCGCCCATTAAAAGAATGGATGGGACACTATTTGCCGTTTGATGTTTACAGCAATCGTTGTCGTTTTGGTGATAGTCAACACGGTGCAATTTTCTCTACGACTCGCGAGGATATACAAAAAATCAGTCAATTGAGTTACCAAAAATTATTGATTGCGAATCAAGGCGCTGATCTTATGGAGGCCGGATATTTTATGGAAAGAATCTGGCGCTTCATGTTAGCTGCAAAAACGAATCATTGAATTTGAATTTTTGATTTGTTTATTATTTAAAATGAGTTTTGATTTATCAGTGCTTATGCTTGCGGATTTTAATCTAACATTCAATAATACAAAATCAGTATAAAACTTTTTTATCATGCGTACTGTTGAAATTTATTTTGATAGGATGGTCACTCTGTGTGAGCGAGTGCGATGGCCCGTCTTTGCTGGTCTGCTGGTTATTTGGCTTAATTATGTTATTACAACCATCATTTTTTTAGTCGCTCGGTCGTATCTTTGGCTCATGCTTGTGTTTCATGCTCCGTCGCCTATAATTGATCAGGCTCGCTTATTCGCCACTCGGTCGTGGGAGTCTAGCTTCGTGACTCCATGGGACTGGGCTTGTGCACAATATCGTTTTGTTCGTTTGCAAGATCGTGTTGATGTGGTTGTTTCCCACTATAAAGAGGATTTAAACTGGCTACGACCTTTTTTGAAAAAAATCGATCATCTCTATTTGTATTGTAAGCATCAAGAATCTTGTTTAATTGGCCTGCCTGAAAACTTAGAGGGTGCTAAACTTGTGGTTACCTATTTGCCTAATGAGGGGCGGGAAGCCAATAGTTATCTTGCACATATTATTAAACATTATGACGATATTCCACGGCGTACTGTATTCACTTTAGCTTCGATGAAGCACAACTGGGGGCGTTATATATCTTTTCTCTTAGCTTTTACTGAATTTGGACAGCCGACACGGCACAATGTAAATGCAGAAAGCCTAGATGGGATTCGATTTTTTCATTTTAATACTAAAACTGTAGTGGCTCTATCTTTGGGGGACGGGTACCGTAATGCCAGAGACAATGTTATTAAGCTGGCCGATAGGCAGCCACTTAATGATTGGATGATGTATCGATTTGGTCGCGATTTGCTTGTGAATAGCTATCGTTGTGGTGAAGGACAACATGGAGCAATTTTCTCAACTGATGGCCAGCGGATACGTCGATTTCCAAAATCTCTTTATCGTTTACTTCTAGATGATAATTCTGGTGCAGATTCTATGGAAGTTGGATATTACATGGAACGATTGTGGCGTTTCATGTATGCTTGATTGTGTGAGTAAGGCAATCGTTTTTTGTGAAGAGGGATTATGACTATTATTGCAGTTACTGGAGGCGTCGCAGTTGGAAAATCTGTTATGATGGCGTATTGGCAGGCTAATTTTACTGCTCCGATTTTTGATATGGATGATATTGGAAGGGCTTTTCTTGAACAGAGCTCGGTAAAAAATGAAGTTGTGCGTATTTTAGGTAATCAGATTTTGTGCTCGGATGGTAATATTGATAGGCGTTACGCGCAACAGTTAATGTTTTCCGATGTTGAAAAAAAACATGCGATGGAGTCTTTTCTGCATCCGCTGATTCGTAATGAATCACAACGTATGGCAGAAAATTTTTTGCGTGAGTATCCTTTTTGTGTTGTTGTGGTTCCATTGTTGTATGAAACTGGCACTGCTGGGCTGTATGATCGTGTTTGTGTGGTCGAGTCAGCCCTTGATCAGCGTATTCGTAGGTGTTTTGATCGCGGTATGTCTGAGACGGTGACCCTATCTATTTTGCAATCGCAGGCTAGTTCAGAACAACGACTTTCGATTAGCCATGACATTATTTATAATATGAAAGATTTTTCTTCTTTCTATTCTCAAATTGATACGATTCATGCTCGATATGAAGCGCTTTTTGGACGTGGGTGATTAGGCTGGTATGAACTATTATTTTTTAGGCTTAAATTTTTATGACTCTGAGATATTCTGGCATTATTTCAGGCAGTATTTTTATTGTATTGTATTTTTGGTTTTCTGTTTGCCTACGCATGCGTATGAGCTTTTTGGACTGAAATTTACGGTTGCAAATGAGTTTCGTCAAGAAAGCATAATGTTAGCGTCTGAGCGTCTTACCCGTATGCTTCCTGAGGCAAATGGTGGACCGTCATACAATAATTCACCGCTGTATGATCCTCGACCAACAAACCCTATTACATGTTCGGACGGTTCCCAGATTGCTTATAATAACCCGGTATCATCTACTCCAATAAATGCGACGCTTGGTTATCTCACTAGCGATGCTTTAAAATATGGCACAGTTTGTCAGGGTGTTTATGGTGAAGCGGTGCCTTCTTATGCTGGCAACATTAATGCTGATGATTGGCGACTGAACTTTGATAAGGGTGACCTTGTTCAAGCACCGACTTCGCTTAATTCTGTCATTGAAATGTTTGGAAAATTTTCTTTTGGTGAAGTAAAAGGGCTTTTAAATCTTGAGGCGTTATTTGATGGTGTTCTAACTGATGAGGGGAGTTTTCAGCGATCTGCATTGGATTCAGAAGGTGAAGATAGAGTGGCACGTTATATTCGTTTGAATGGCTATTTATCTCTTAAGACAAGGACGTACAACAACCGTGCATTAAATATCAAATTAGGTCAACAACAGATTCATTGGGGCGAGAAAACATTTTTACCTGGGGGGATTAATTGGTTTAATCCGCTTAATATTCCTCGATTTCGTCAAACTGGCTATGAGCATGGATGGATTCCGGTCTCTGCATTATTTTCGGAATTTGTGTGGTCCCGTTCTTTATCCATCTCTGGTTATTATGGAGGATGGAATCGATATGAGTTTGACGTGCCTGGAACCTATGCTGGTATCGGTGGCGATGTCTGGGTTGATGGTGCAGGTGTGGGGGGGAATCAACATAATTTTGTTGTTGGTAGCGGTTCATACTTTACGGGTAACAGTTGGCCTTGTCATTATAATGACGCTGATTATTGGCAGGGTGGCACGATTAATCAGTCCACCAAAACCTATGCGGATGCGTTAGCAGCTTATGCACCACGCTGTCCTGGATCAGCAGATGTGTTGACTAAACTCACGATTGGAAGGGCAGAAGAGGATCGAATCAAAGCGAATGATTCTTGGGCAATGATTCCAAGAGGGGATGATGAGAAAGGCTCTCGCTCCTATGGTTTTATGTCGGAATATCTCAGTAGAAAATTTAATCTTGGCGTGCAGCTATCTTATCAAGGTGGTGATGCGCGTGTTCCAATGATCAATTATTACACCAACCAACCTAAAATAATGCCATATGCCACAGGTGTTATGGATTCTGTTATTGGTCGTGGCGCTACCGTGACGGGCCTTGGTTCTTTCTTGTTGCTCAATCCGATGAATGTTTCTCCAGCTGTTCCTTATAATCCAACCTATCAGAATGTTATGATGAATACGGATAATGGACTCGTTACTACTTTGAAAAATGCTGTGCCTGGGCTTAATACGTACGGAGCGACGCCGGGTTCGGTTGCGGAGATGAATGCTTTACAGTATGCGCTAGCAAATAATCAGAGTGTTGCTGTTACTCAGTCGACTACTCAGCGATTTGAGGCGCTTGGTGCAACATACACAGGTGCAATTAATATTCGTCCAGAGTTTAATTTAGGCATTTATGGAGTGTATCCTCATGAGGATATTTATGGCATCAGTATGAGATATACTGGCTTTGGAACGGATCAGTCTCCATTGTTTATGAATATTGCTTACCGTCCAAAGACACCACTGCAATTTGATCTCAGTGAGTTATTGATTGCCGGTTTATTTAACAACTGTATGATGACGTCAACGGGGGCTTATGAGCCTACACTCTTGAACAGTGAACCATACCACAATGAATTTGATCTAGCGCTTGGGGATAATCGTGTAGGGTGTCGTGACTATCACTCCATCATGCCTGGTTATACTACAGAGTACGATGGTTGGATCACAGATTTAGTTGCTCAGGCTTATGGATCAAATAAATGGGCGCTGCGTTCAGATAGTGTTTTTGGGCGATTACAAATGCGAGCGATTTACGCAGGTGGTATTTCAAGTCGTGCGGATACTTCAGCCCAAGCTACAATTAATGGAACGACGGTTACTGGTCCTCTTATGCCATTAGATAACCTATGTTCAAGTGGTTCGGATTTGCCCTTGTCGGGCATTGTTGGCCTAGATCCTCGACCTCCAATTATTTGTCGGCCAACAGAGTACTCCATGGGTCTGCTTTTAGGCGGTGGTCTTAACTATGATAATGTTATGATTATGGGCGTGCCTTACACCGTCTCGCCTGGCATTTTGGTATCACGTGGGATGGTCGGGCGTTCACCTCGTCCCCTTGGTGCTTGGTTGAAAGACGTTGGTTATTATATTGCTAGCGTGCAGTTGAAGAATAATAAGCAGTGGTCTTATGAGTTACAATACCGCGGTTATTATGGCCCAGAGCTTTATAATGCTGAGGCAGGCAGTGATGCTGTATTTTTGTCAATGCGTTATCTTTTTAATCTTGTTTAATTTCGTTTTTTTCTAATACGACTAGCCTGTGGTAGTTTGTTTCGTGTATTATGAGATTACATTTAGAAAAGGATGATGTATGAGCTTTTCTCTCGATAATCTCAAAGACCCAAAACTTTGGTTGAGGGCGGGGTATACCCTATTGTCTCTAATCGTTATAGGGTATTTATGGTATTGGATTTTTTATTTATTATTGCTGATCTGGGTTGTACAAACTGGTTTTTGGTTATACGGCGGTCAATCAAACGAAGACGGCTTGGCTTATACTAAGTTCTTAGCTCAAGCCTTTTATCAATATGTTGAATACATCACATATATTACGGATAAGAAGCCATATCCATTGTCATATCTTCCTTGATAAAGTGTGGTATGCGTGCACATGCCTTGTTGATCAATAAATTTGGTCATGCTTACGGGTACTGACTGTGTCGCTAACCCAGTTGGTTGGTAAGAGACATGGTCATCTGCCTTTGTAATGTTTCTATGATGAGAAGTTCCTTTTCTAGGCGATGTTTCGTCGATCGGTGGATCGATCCTTGCTGGTTGGACCTGGAAATGCGTTGGATTGTCATGATAACCATCAGTGCGTCAGGCAATCTCACCGTCGTGTGATGTAGCTACATTGATTGCAGGAATTGTGTGCCGTGTGATCGCCAGGATCAAGTGCTTTGCGCTAACGTCTGTTAATCAAATGGCGTTACCATTTTACCAACAGGTCGATTAGATTGGCGTGTTGTTTGAGGTGATTGTTGGCTTTCTTCTTGCTCGTTCGATACTTGGATATTAAGTATTTGAGTCACATAGTCAACTTTAACACGATCAAGCATATCATTGAATAATGCGTGTGCTTCAATTTTGAATTCGTGCTCTGGATTTTTTTGAGCATAACTTCTGAAGCCTATTCCCTCGCGTAAGTCTTCAATTGTCAAAAGGTGTTCTTTCCAATGGTGGTCGATAATCTGCAACAATACGGACTTCTCAAGCATATACAGCTGATCAGTTGGTGCTTGTTTCACGGCTTGATTGTATAGATTAAAATAGTAACTTGCTATTTTTGCAATAATACTATCATCAGACCGATCATTGAGTATTTCAGTAACTTTATCTGGCGTTATTTGATTGATTAGATCTGCCGGAGGTGTATTGCGAAAGCTTTTCTTTAATATCGTAATAATGCTGTTTGAGGTCTCGATTTCATCATCTGGCAATTCTTTTTTGATAATGCTCACTAAAGCGCCACGGGTCATCTTTTCGATGTCGTCGTGG
>MDTC01121562.1_pt1 | contig 17782 bp, 31 predicted proteins | sample 811181 | NCBI WGS metagenome assembly MDTC01 (sample SAMN05326644, study PRJNA326480) | marine metagenome | isolation source: seawater | place: Pacific Ocean: North | collected 2011 | reverse complement strand
GATAAGGCTAGCGGTGTTTATTTTGTAGAGATAGAGGTAGATGATCAATATCTAACAAATATTAAACTTATAATTGAATAATATCCATCTTTTAGTTAAAATAATATTTTTTTCAGATTCTAGAAATATATTTACTTATTTTATTCAATAATTATTCTCTTCATAAATATAGTATAAAAAAAATCCTTGCTTTTTTTTATTTTGTAGAATAAATTATTAAATTTGCCGGCCATTTAAGTGAAGATAAAGATATGCCTACGATACAACAACTAGTAAGAAAAGGAAGAACAACAATAAGTAAAAAGAGTAAATCTCTTGCATTAAAAAGTTGCCCTCAAAGAAGAGGCGTGTGTACAAGAGTATATACTACTACTCCAAAAAAACCTAATTCAGCTTTGAGAAAAGTTGCAAGGGTTCGTTTAACTAACGGAAATGAAGTGAATGCTTATATTGGAGGAGAAGGACATAATTTACAAGAATATTCCGTTGTTTTAGTTAGGGGTGGTAGAGTTAAGGATTTACCTGGGGTAAGATATCATATTGTTAGAGGAGCATTAGATACTTCTGGAGTAGGTGAAAGAACTCAAAGGAGATCAAAATATGGAACAAAGAAGCCTAAGAATAAGTAATTAATATTATGAGAAAGAAAAGAGCAAAGAGAAGAATACTACTTCCAGATCCAAAATTTGGAAATGTTACTGTGACAAGATTTGTCAATAACTTAATGATTGGCGGAAAAAAAACAGTTGCTTTTAGAGTATTTTATTCTGCTTTGGAAAATATTTCTGAGAAGATAAAGGATGAAGATGCATTACAGATTTTTGAGAAAGCACTTGAGAATGTAATGCCTCATGTTGAAGTTCGTTCAAGAAGAATTGGTGGTGCTACATTTCAGATCCCACATCCAATTAGAGAAGATAGAAGAGTCTCATTGGGTATGAAATGGATGATAAGAGCTGCTCGAAATAGAAATGAAAAAACAATGCAAGCTAAGTTATCAGCTGAGCTTATCGCAGCTTACAAGGAGGAAGGGTCTGCTTACAAGAAAAAACAAGATACTCATAGAATGGCTGAAGCAAATAAAGCTTTCTCTCATTTTAGATTTTAATAGAATAACAAATGGCTAGAGACTTAAAATATACACGAAATATAGGAATTGCAGCGCACATTGATGCTGGAAAAACTACAACTACAGAGAGAATCCTGTATTATGGTGGTGTGAATCATAAGATAGGAGAGGTTCATGATGGTGCAGCTACTATGGATTGGATGGAGCAAGAACAAGAAAGAGGAATAACTATTACTTCTGCAGCCACAACTTTAGGATGGGATTACAGAGGAAAAAAATATCATGTAAATATCATTGATACACCTGGACACGTTGACTTTACTGTTGAAGTGAATAGATCACTCAGAGTATTAGATGGACTGGTTTTCCTTTTTTCTGCAGTAGATGGAGTTGAACCTCAATCGGAAACAAATTGGAGGTTAGCAAATAACTATAATGTTCCTAGAATTGGTTTTGTAAATAAAATGGATAGACAGGGAGCAAATTTCTTAGCAGTATCTAAGCAGGTCAAAGAATTGTTAGGTAGTCACGCTCTTCCATTACAAATCCCAATAGGAGCTGAAAATGAGTTCAAAGGAGTTGTAGATTTAATTAATTTTAAAGGAATTGTATGGAATGAGGCTGACCAAGGAATGACATACGAAGAAGTTGAAATCCCTGCTGATATTTTAGATGAAGCCAGAGAGTATAGAGGTCAACTTCTAGAAGCAGTTGCCGAATTTGATGACTCATTACTAGAGAAGTATTTTGAAGATGAAAATTCATTAACTGAAAGAGAAATATTGAATGCATTAAGAGAAGCAACAATTTCAGGAAAGGTCGTGCCAATGATGTGTGGTTCTGCATTTAAAAATAAAGGTGTTCAGGCAATGCTAGATATGGTTATGGAAATTCTTCCGTCTCCTCTTGATGTAGAAGCAATTGTAGGAAGTAATCCAAATAATGAGCAAGAGGAGAGTAGACAACCTGTATTTGATGCTCCTTTTTCTTCTTTAGCTTTCAAAATTGCTACAGACCCTTATGTTGGTCGATTGTGTTTTACAAGAGCCTATTCTGGAAAGTTAGAGCAAGGGTCATTTGTTTTGAATGCAAGAACTGGAAAGAAAGAAAGAATATCTAGAATTTACCAAATGCATTCAAATAAGCAAAATCAAATAGATTCTTTAAATGCTGGAGATATTGCTGCTTTAGTTGGTTTCAAGGATATTAGAACTGGAGATACATTATGTGATATAAATTCTCCTATCGTGTTAGAATCTATGGATTTCCCTGATCCAGTTATTGGAATTGCTGTTGAACCAAAAACACAAAAAGATTTAGATAAGTTGGGTGTTGCTTTAGGAAAGCTAGCGGAAGAAGATCCTACTTTCACTGTTAAAACTGATGAAGATTCTGGTCAAACTATAATTTCAGGTATGGGAGAGTTGCATCTTGATATTATTGTTGATAGATTAAGGCGAGAGTTCGATGTAGATGTTAATCAAGGTGCCCCTCAAGTTGCTTACAAAGAATGTATAACCTCTTCTGTTGATCACAAAGAAGTTTACAAGAAACAATCAGGTGGTAGAGGTAAATTTGCTGATATAAGATTTGAACTTTCTCCAGTTGATTCTGATTATGAAGATGATGGTCTACAGTTTGTTAATGAAATTAAAGGAGGTAATATTCCAAAAGAGTTTATTCCATCTGTTCAGAAAGGATTTGAAATGGCAATGGAAAATGGAGTTTTAGCTGGATATCCATTAAATTCTTTAAAAGTTAGATTGTATGATGGTTCGTACCATGATGTTGATTCTGATGCTCTATCTTTTGAAATATGTGCTCAAATTGCATTTAAAGAGGCTGCCAAGCAGGCATCTCCTAAAATATTAGAGCCGATTATGAAATTAACTGTCATTACACCTGAAGAAAATATGGGAGATGTAATTGGAGATTTAAATAGAAGAAGAGGTCAAGTAGATGGTATGGAAGATAAATCTGGAGCGAAAGTAGTTAATGCTAAAGTTCCGTTATCAGAAATGTTTGGATATATCACAGATTTACGAACTATTACTTCTGGTAGAGCTACGTCAACAATGGAATTTTTTGATTTTGTTGAGGCTCCGAAAAATATTTCGGATGATGTTATTAAAAAAGTTAAAGGAGAATAATATATATATATAATGGCACAAAGAGTTAGAATAAAATTAAAATCATTTGATCACACTTTAGTAGATCAATCTGCTGAAAAAATTGTAAAAACTGTTAAAAATTCTGGAGCAATTATAAGCGGACCTATTCCTCTTCCTACACATAAAAGGATTTACACTGTTTTAAGATCTCCGCACGTAAATAAGAAAGCTAGAGAACAATTTCAGTTGACTAACCATAAAAGACTTATGGATATATATAGTTCTTCTTCAAAAACAATTGATGCTCTTATGAAATTAGAGTTGCCAAGTGGGGTTCATGTTGAAATTAAAGTAATTTAAATAATTAAAGATGCCAGGATTAATAGGAAAGAAAATAGGAATGACCTCTGTGTTTACAGATGAAGGTAAAAATGTGCCATGTACTATTTTAGAAGTTGGACCTTGTAAAGTTACGCAGATAAAAACTAAAGATAATGATGGATATAATGCTATTCAGCTTGGTTTTATTGAAAAAAATAAAAAAAGAGCATTAAAATCAGAATTAGGACATTTTAGTAAAGCAAACTCTACTCCAATGTGTAAAGTCGTTGAATTCAAAGTAGAATTTGATGAGGTTGCATTGGGTGATAGTTTAAGTGTTGATATGTTTAGTGCTGGTGATTATGTTACTGTAGTTGGTACATCCAAAGGAAAAGGTTTTCAAGGAGTTGTTAAAAGGCATAACTTTAGAGGAGTTGGTGATGCTACTCACGGTCAGCATAATAGATTGAGAGCTCCTGGTTCAATAGGAGCAGCTTCTTATCCAGCAAGAGTATTCAAAGGAATGAGAATGGCTGGTCAAATGGGGAACTCAAGAGTAAAAGTAGATAATCTTGAAGTTATTAAAATTTTAGAAGAAAGAAATATGATAGTTGTAAAAGGAGCTGTTCCTGGAGCAAAAAATTCATATATAACAATTGAGAAATAGAATAATGAAATTAGCAGTACATAATATTGAAGGAAAAGACACAAAGAAGAAGGTAGATTTGAGTAAATCTATTTTTGGTATTGATCCAAACGAGCATGCTATCTATTTAGATGTTAAACAATATTTAGCCGCTCAGAGATCTGGTACTCATAAAACTAAAGGACGATCTGAAGTAAAAGGAAGTAGAAGAAAACTTAGGAAGCAAAAGGGAAGTGGAGCTGCTAGAGTAGGAGATATTAAAAATCCTATTTTTAGAGGAGGAGGAAGGGTATTTGGTCCTCAACCTAGAAAATATAACTTTAAAGTTAATAAAAAAGTAAAGAAATTAGCTAGAAAATCTGCTCTTTCTCACAAAGTAAAACAAAAGAGTATAATTATTTTAGAAGATTTTAATTTTGATGTTCCAAATACAAAATCATATTGTAAATTTTTATCAAACTTTGATTTAATTAATGATAAATCTTTATTGGTTTTACCAAAGACAAATAAAAATATAATTTTATCATCTAGAAATATAAAAAAATCTAAAGTTTTATTAGCTGCTCAGCTAAATACATATGATGTGATGAATGCAAATAAAATAATGATCGTTGAGTCATCAATAGATGAGATAGAAAAGAATTTTTAATTAAGAAATGAGTATAATAAAGAGACCAATTGTTACAGAAAAAATGACCGCTCAAGGAGAGCAGTTAAATAGATATGCTTTTGTTGTTGATATGAAAGTTAATAAGATTCAAATTAAAAAAGCAGTTTCTGAAATGTATGATGTTGATGTGAAAAATGTTAGAACAATGGTTTGTATAGGAAAGAAAAGAATACGTGGTACAAAATCTGGTATGATATCAGGAAGAACATCCACATATAAAAAAGCTATTGTAACTTTAGCTGAAGGAGATACTATTGATTTTTACAGTAATATTTAATTGAAAGAACATGGCATTAAAGAAATTTAGACCAATTACTCCAGGGCAACGACACAAGGTGTCATTAACTTTTGATTCAATTACTAAATCAAAGCCTGAAAAGAGTTTGCTATTAAAGAAAAAAAGAACTGGTGGTAGAAACGATACTGGTAAAATGACTATTGAAAATGTAGGTGGTGGTCATAAACAAAGATATCGTTTAATAGATTTTAAAAGAAATAAATTTGGTATACCTGCAAAAGTAGCATCTATTGAATATGATCCAAATAGAACGGCTAATATAGCTCTTCTTCATTATGTTGATGGCGAAAAGAGATATATTATTGCTCCAGATGGATTAACAAAGGGTGCAGAACTATTGTCATCAAATGAGGCACCAATTCAAATTGGAAACACTCTTCCTCTATCTAATATGCCTCTAGGTACAATCATTCACAATATAGAATTGAGACCTGGTCAAGGAGCAATATTAGTTAGAAGCGCTGGGTCTTCCGCTCAGTTAATGGCTAAAGATGGAAAATACGCTGTTATTAAGCTTTCTTCTGGAGAAATAAGAAAGATTTTAATGACTTGTTTAGCTACTATTGGTACAGTATCAAATCCACAACATCAGTTAACAGTTCATGGAAAAGCAGGAAGAAGAAGATGGTTAGGAAGAAGACCAAATGTTAGAGCAACTGTTAAGAACCCAGTAGATCATCCTATGGGTGGAGGAGAAGCAAAATCTTCTGGAGGTCATCCAAGAAATAAGAACGGAGTGCCTGCCAAAGGTTATAAAACAAGAGACAAGAAAAAAGCATCAAGTAAGTATATAATAGAAAGAAGAAAAAAATAATAATATATGGCAAGATCACTAAAAAAAGGACCTTTTATTCATTATAAGCTACAAAAAAAAGTTGATGCAATGAATGAATCTGGAAAAAATTCTGTGATAAAAACATGGTCTAGAAGCTCAATGATTGCTCCTGATTTTGTTGGTAAAACATTTGCAGTTCATAATGGAAAACAATTTATTCCTGTTTTTATTACTGATAATATGGTTGGTCACAAGCTAGGAGAATTTTCTCCAACAAGAAATTTTAGAGGCCATGGAAATAATAGAAAAAAATAAATAAATGGGTGCTAGAAAAAGAATAAAAGCTGAAGAACTTAAGAAAGCAAGAAAAAATATAGCTTTTGCTAAGCTTAATAATTGTCCTACGTCTCCTAGAAAAATGAGATTGATAGCTGATTTAATTAGAGGTATGGAAGTAGAGAAAGCATTGGCACAATTAAAGTTGAATCCAAAGGAAGCTTCTAATAGAATGGAAAAATTACTTCTTTCAGCTCTTGCTAATTGGGAAAATAAGAACGACGGAAGAATGGATGATAGTAATTTATTTATTTCTGAAGTTAAGGTAGATGGTGGTAGAATGTTAAAAAGAATTCAACCAGCTCCTCAAGGAAGAGCACATAGAATTAGAAAACGATCTAATCATGTAACCTTGGTAGTTGAAAGTAAAATTAATAAAGATATTAAATAATATGGGACAAAAAGCAAATCCTATTGGAAATAGATTAGGAATAATCCGAGGTTGGGAATCAAATTGGTACGGAGGAAATGATTTTGGTGATAAGTTAGCAGAGGATTCAAAGATTCGTAAATATCTGATGGCTAGATTATCGAAGGCTAGTGTTTCTAAAATCGCTATTGAACGAACTTTGAGATTGGTAACTATTACAATTCATACAGCTCGTCCTGGAATTATAATTGGAAAAGGAGGTCAGGAAGTAGAAACACTTAAGCAAGAAATTAAAAAGATTACTAGTAAAGATATTCAAATTAATATTTTTGAAGTTAAGAGACCCGAACTTGAAGCTACTTTAGTTGCTGATAGTATAGCTAGACAGGTTGAAGGAAGGGTTTCTTACAAAAGAGCCGCTAAAATGGCTATAGCATCAACTATGAGAATGGGTGCTGAAGGAATTAAAATACAAATATCAGGTAGATTAAATGGTGCTGAAATGGCCAGGTCTGAAATGATGAAAGAGGGAAGAACACCTTTACACACATTTAGAGCTGATATTGATTATTCACTATCAGAAGCTTTAACTCAGTATGGTTTGATAGGAATAAAAGTTTGGATATGTAGAGGTGAAGTATATGGAAAAAGAGACTTAATGTTGCATTTTAAGTCAGCAAAGAAAAAAGAAAATCCAAGATCTTCAAATAGAAGAAGAAAATAAATATAGATTGAAAAATTAATATAATGTTACAGCCAAAGAAAACAAAGTTTCGTAAAATGCAGAAAGGTAAAATGAAAGGTAACTCGCAAAGAGGTCACCAAATTGCCTTTGGATCATACGGTATTAAAGCTCTTCAAGAAACATGGATGACCGCTAGACAGATAGAAGCTGCTCGTATTGCTGTTACACGTTTTATGAAAAGACAGGGACAAGTTTGGATTAGAGTTTTTCCTGATAAACCAATTACTAAGAAACCAGCTGAAGTTAGGATGGGAAAAGGAAAAGGAGGAGTTGAAGCGTGGGTTGCGATGGTCACACCTGGAAGAATAATCTTTGAATGTGATGGGGTTGATCAGAAAACTGCAAAAGAAGCTTTGAGGCTAGCTGCTCAGAAGCTACCAATCAAAACAAAATTTGTTATGAGAAGAGATTTAATTACAAACTGATAAGAAATGAAAAAACAAGTTTATACTGATATGCCTTTAAATGAGCTTAACGATCTTTTAGTTTCTGAAAGACAAAAGCTAGTAAAAATGAAAATGAGTCACTCTGTTTCACCTATGGAAAATCCTATGCAGATTAAATATTCTAGAAGAACGGTGGCAAGAATAATGACAGAAATTTCTAGAAGGAATATGTCAAAAAATGAAAATAATGGATAGAAATTTAAGAAAAGAAAGAATCGGAATTGTTGCAAGTAATAAAATGGATAAATCAATTGTTGTTGCAATTGAAAGAAAGGTTAAACATCCTTTGTACGGTAAGTTTGTAAAACAAACTTCTAGATTTGTTGCTCATGATGAAGAAAACACATGTAATGAAGGCGATACAGTAAAAATAATGGAAACAAGACCTTTAAGTAAAAGTAAGAATTGGAGATTAGTAGAAATTATCGAAAGAGCTAAATAAAATGATACAACAAGAATCAAGATTAAAAGTCGCAGACAATAGTGGAGCAAAGGAAATACTTTGTATTAGAGTTTTGGGAGGTACAAAAACAAGATACGCTTCAATTGGAGATAAAATAGTTGGTACTGTTAAGCAGGCTATTCCATCAGGAAACGTGAAAAAAGGACAAGTTGTTAAAGCTGTAGTTGTAAGAACTAAAAAAGAAGTGAGAAGAAAAGATGGTTCGTATATTCGTTTTAGTGATAATGCATGTGTTATTATTGATGAAAATAGTCAAATGAAAGGAACTCGTGTTTTTGGTCCTGTAGCTAGAGAACTTAGAGATAATGATTTTATGAAGATTGTTTCACTTGCTCCAGAAGTTTTATAAAATATATAAAAATGGCAAAAATAAAAATTATAAAAAATGATACTGTCTTAGTTACTGCAGGCAATTCAAAAGGTCAAAAAGGAAAGGTAATAAAAGTATATCCTAAAGATAATAGAGCTGTAGTTGAAGGAGTTAATATGATATCAAAACATACTAAACCAAACGCTGCTAACCCACAAGGAGGAATTATTAAACAAGAGGCATCAATACATATATCTAACCTTATGCTAGTTGATCCTAAATCCGGAAAACCAACAAAAGTTGGAAGGAAAGTTGATGAAAAAACAGGAAAATTAAAAAGATTTGTAAAGAAAACAGGAGAATTATTATAATGATGGAATATATACCAAGATTAAAGAAAAAATATCAAACTGAAATTATTGATAATCTAAAAAAAGATTACAAGTCAGTAATGCAAGTCCCAAAATTAATTAAGATATGTCTTAACCAGGGAATTGGTAGCGCAATTTCAGATAAAAAACAAATTGAAGCTGCACAGCAAGAAATGACATTGATTGCTGGACAAAAAGCAATGTTAACAAAATCAACAAAAGATATTTCTAACTTCAAATTAAGAAAAGGAATGCCAGTAGGTGTAATGGTAACGCTAAGAGGAAATCAGATGTATGAATTTTTAGATAGATTGATAACTTCTACTATGCCTAGAATTAGAGATTTTAATGGTATTTCTAGTAATGGATTTGATGGAAGAGGAAATTATACTTTAGGAATTAAAGAACAAATAGCTTTCCCAGAAATTAGTATTGACAAAGTAGTAAATATTACTGGTATGGATATTACTTTTGTTACTAATACTAATTCTGATTCAGAAGCCTTAATTTTACTTCGAGAATTGGGGATGCCTTTTATTAAAACCGAATCATCAGCTGTTAAATAAAAAAATAAAATATTAAAAGATATGGCAAAAGAATCTATGAAAGCTCGTGAGGTTAAAAGAGCAAAAATTGTAGAAAAATATGCGGAAAAAAGAGCAGCATTAAAAGCAGCTGGAGATTATGAAGGACTTCAAAAACTTCCAAAGAATGCTTCTCCAATTAGAATGCATAATAGATGTAAATTAACTGGTAGACCAAAAGGATATATGAGACAGTTTGGTATTTCTAGAGTAAAATTTAGAGAGATGGCAAATTTTGGTTTAATACCAGGAGTGAAAAAAGCAAGTTGGTAATAATAATAATTAAATAGATATGTTTACAGATCCAATAGCAGATTACTTAACTAGAATTAGAAATTCTCAAATGGCAGGACATAAAGTTGTTGATATTCCATCATCAAAGATGAAAAGAGCTATTACAGAGATTTTATTTAACAAAGGTTATATTTTGAATTATAAGTTTGAAGATACTAGTAATAATCAAGGTAATATTAAGATAGCTCTAAAGTACAGTAATAGAACAAAACTTCCTACAATTAAAAAACTAGTTAGAATATCAAAACCAGGTTTACGTAAGTATGCTGATGTTTCAAATTTACCAAGAGTAATCAATGGACTTGGCATTGCTATACTTTCTACTTCAAAAGGAGTTATTACTGATAAAGAAGCAAGAGATTTACATATTGGTGGAGAAGTTATATGTCATGTTTATTAAAAATTTTAATTAATTGAATTATGTCAAGAATAGGAAATAGCCCAATTGAAATACCTGAAGGAGTTAACGTAAGCATTCAAGAAAATGTAGTGCTAGTCAAAGGAAAACTGGGAGAATTATCTCAAACAATAGACTCAGTAATTAAAGTTTCTATAGTTGATAATATTATTAATTTAACAAGGAATTCTGATCAAAAATTTATCCGTTCCAAGCATGGATTATATAGAGCACTTATTTTTAATATGATTAAGGGAGTGACTGATGGACATACAAAAAAACTTGAGTTAAGAGGGGTTGGTTATCGTGCTACTACGCAGGGAAATACTTTGGATATTTCTGCTGGTTTTTCTCATAATATTATTTTTGATATTCCTAAAGAGTTAAAAGTTAGCGCTGAAACAGAAAAGGGGAAATCTCCTATTGTTACTATATTTGGTATAGACAAACAATTAGTTGGAGCTGTTGCAGCTCGTATTAGATCTGAAAGAAAACCAGAACCATATAAGGGGAAAGGTATTAGATACGTTGATGAGTATGTTAGAAAGAAAGCAGGAAAAACAGCTGCTAAGTAAAAAATAGAATAATGAAATCAAAAAAAGAATCAAGAAAAAGAATTCGGTATTCGATCAGAAAGAAGATATCAGGTACTTCAGATAAACCAAGATTATCAGTTTTTCGATCAAATAAAGAAATTTATGCCCAACTAATTGATGATGTAAAGGGTTGTACGTTAGCTTCTGCTTCCTCAGTCAATGTAAAGGGGACAAAGATAGAACAAGCTGGTCATGTTGGAAAAATTATAGCTGAAAACGCAAAGAACGTTGGAATAGAAAATGTTGTCTTTGACAGAGGTGGTTTTTTATATCACGGTAGAATTAAAGCACTTGCAGATTCAGCAAGAGAATCAGGTTTAAATTTTTAATACAGTATTGATATGTTTAAAATAGATCAAAGTAAAAGAGTAAATGTTACAGGAGATATCGAATTAAAAGATAGATTAGTCGGTGTTCAACGTGTTGTTAAAGTGACAAAAGGAGGTAGAGCTTTTAGATTTTCTGCTATTGTAGTAGTAGGAGACGAAAAGAGTATTGTCGGAATAGGTCTTGGTAAATCTAAAGATGTAGCAACTGCGATTCAAAAGGGTATTGAATCTGCAAAAAAGAATTTAGTTAAACTTCCAATTTACAATGGAACATTGCCGCATGAACAAAACGCAAAATTTAAAGGAGCTCAGGTTTTGATGAAGCCAGCATCTAGTGGTACTGGAGTTAAGGCCGGAGGAGCAATGCGTGCAGTTTTAGAAAGTGCCGGAGTAAAAGATGTTTTAGCTAAGTCTAAAGGATCTGCAAATCCTCATAATTTAGTTAAAGCTACACTTAAAGCACTATTAGAATTAAGAGATCCTAGAACTATTGCAATGCAAAGAGGAATTACAATGGAAAAAGTGTTTAACGGTTAATATAATAATCATGAAAAAGATTACAATTAAACAAGTTAGGAGTAGAATCGGTAGACCTATTGATCAAAAAAGAACATTGGATGCTTTAGGCCTAAAAAAGATTAATTCTACAGTAGAACATAATTCTTCTCCACAAATTCTAGGAATGGTTAAGAAAGTATCTCATTTAATAAAAGTATTATAAATCAGTTGATATGGAATTACATAATTTAAAACCTGCTGAAGGTTCTGTTAAAAAAAGAAAAAGAGCAGTTGGAAGAGGAGAAGGTTCAAAAAAAGGTGGAACTTCAACTAGAGGACATAAGGGAGCAAAATCAAGATCAGGTTATTCAAAAAAAATCGGATTTGAAGGTGGTCAACAACCATTACAAAGAAGAGTACCTAAATTTGGATTTACGCCTCCCAATAGAGTTGAATATAATGGAGTAAACCTTGATACTATTGAAAATTTATTTATTAACAAGAAATTAAAATCTAAAATCACTAAAGAAGATTTGATAAATAATGGTCTTGTGCAAAAAAATGACTTAGTAAAGATTTTAGGTAGAGGTAAATTAACTCAAAAATTAAATATAACAGCTCATGCATTTTCTCAGACTGCAAAATCTGCAATTGAAAAATTAGGAGGAACTGTTAATATTATTGAAAAGTAAAATGAAAAAGGTAATTGATACAATTAAAAATATTTGGAGTATTGAAGATTTAAGAAGTAGAATCTTGTTTACTTTAGGTATTTTAGCTGTTTACAGATTAGGAGTTCACGTTGTTTTGCCTGGAGTAAATGCTAGTGCTTTGTCAGATAACTCCCAAGATGGTTTATTAGGATTGCTAAATATGTTTACTGGAGGAGCTTTCGCTAACGCATCTATTTTTGCATTAGGAATTATGCCTTATATTTCTGCATCAATTGTTATTCAATTGTTGGGAATGGCTATTCCGTATTTTCAAAAACTTCAAAGAGAAGGTGAAAGTGGAAGGAGAAAAATCAATAGCATTACTAGGTATTTAACTATTTTAATATGTGCTGGTCAAGCTCCAGGATATATAGCAACTCAGATAACTAGTCAGCCAGGGTTAGCTTATAATCCTGATACTCTGTGGTGGACTACTTCAGTTGTTATTTTAATTACTGGTACAATGTTTGTTATGTGGTTAGGAGAAAAAATTACTGATAGAGGAATTGGAAACGGAATATCATTGCTTATTATGATTGGTATAATAGCAAATTTACCATCAGGTTTAATGCAAGAAATCACAAAATCTTTAGATGATCCGTCTCAAGGGATGCTAGTAATGTTTTTAGTTGAAATGGCTGCATTGTTAATAGTAATTATGATATCAATTCTTTTAGTTCAAGGAACAAGAAGAATTCCAGTTCAATATGCGAAAAGAGTCGTTGGAAATAGACAGTACGGGGGTGTTAGGCAATTTATTCCATTAAAAGTTAATGCTGCAGGAGTAATGCCAATTATTTTTGCTCAAGCAATAATGTTTATACCTATGACTGTTGCTCAGTCGTTCGGAAACGCTAGTGTTCAAGGATTTCTTGCACCCTTAGCACAGTTTGACTCTTTTGCCTATAACGCAGTATTTTTTGTTATGATTGTATTATTTACTTATTTTTATACTGCCATAACAGTTAATCCAAAGCAAATGGCTGATGACATGAAGAAAAATGGCGGTTTTATCCCTGGAGTTAAACCAGGAAAAGCAACATCCGAGTACTTAGATTCAGTTATGTCTAGAATTACATTTCCTGGCTCTTTGTTTTTAGGTTTTGTTGCTATTTTACCAGCTTTTGCAATGAAGTTTTTTGATATGCAGATGGATTTTGCTCAGTTTTACGGAGGCACTTCATTGCTTATATTGGTTGCTGTTGTTCTAGACACATTGCAGCAAATTGAAAGTCATTTATTAATGCGTCATTATGACGGATTAATGGATTCTGGAAGGATTAAAGGTAAATCTTCCGGAAATTTAATGTAATAGATTATTTTTTATGATTTATTATAAAACGGAGGATGAGATTGATTTAATTAGAGATAGTTCTTTACTTGTTGCTAAAACCCATGCTGAAATAGCTAAATTTATTAAGCCTGGTATCACTTCGTTGTACATTGATAGAATTGCTGAAGAATTTATCAGAGATAATGGGGGATTTCCTGCATTTAAAGGTTTTAACGGTTTCCCAAATACTTTATGTGTTTCTCCAAATGAACAAGTAGTTCATGGAATACCTAATAATAATTTTTTAAAAGAGGGTGATATTTTATCTGTTGATTGCGGTGTATTAATGAATGATTATTACGGTGATTCTGCTTATACGTATCAAGTTGGAGATATAAGTTCTGAAAAGAAACAATTGTTAGAAGTTACTAAAAATTCGTTATTTGAAGGAATAAAAGTATCTATTGAAGGTAATACTTTAGGTGATATTGGATTTGCAATTCAGAGCTATGCTGAAAGTTACGGTTATTCAGTTGTAAGAGAATTAATCGGTCATGGTATTGGTAAAAATTTACACGAATCTCCTGAAGTGCCAAATTATGGAAAAAAAGGAAGTGGCTTAAAATTAAAAGAAGGTCTTGTAATAGCAATTGAGCCGATGATTAATTTTGGGAAAAAAGATATAAAGCAACATAATGATGGTTGGACAATTTCAACCTTGGATAATAAACCATCTGCTCATTTTGAACATACAATTGTTGTACGTAAAAATCATGCAGAGATATTATCAAATTTTGAAGAAATAGAAAAAAATAAAATATATGGCTAAACAAGAAAATATAGAATTAGATGGTACAATTACACAAGCATTGTCAAATGCTATGTTTAGAGTTGAACTTGAAAATGGACATGAAGTAGTCGCGCATATTTCAGGAAAAATGAGAAAGTTCTATATTAAGCTATTAACTGGAGATAAAGTTAAATTAGAAATGTCTCCATATGATTTAACTAAAGGTAGAATTACTTATAGGTATTAATTTAAAATATTTAACATGAAAGTTAGAGCATCAGTAAAAAAAAGAAGTGAAGATTGCATTATCGTAAAAAGAAAGGGTCGCGTATATGTAATAAATAAAAAGAACCCAAGGTATAAACAAAGACAAGGTTAAAAATGGCAAGAATACAAGGAATAGATTTACCAAAGAATAAAAGAGGAGTTATAGGACTTACTTATATCTTTGGTATAGGTAAATCATTTGCTAAGAATATTTTAGATAATGCAAATATTTCTCATGATAAAAAGATTCAGGATTGGACTGATGAAGAGGCTAATAAAATTAGATCAATTATAGGAGAAAATTATACAGTTGAAGGAGAACTAAGAGCTGAAATTAAAACATCTATTAAGAGACTGATGGATATAGGTTGTTATAGGGGTATTCGTCATAGAACCGGTTTGCCTTTAAGAGGACAGAAAACAAAAAACAATTCTAGAACAAGAAAGGGAAAAAGAAAAACAGTTGCTAATAAAAAAGTAGCTACTAAATAATTAATAATAATGGCTAAAACAACAAAAAAAAAATACAGTAAGAGTAGAGCCAGAAGGAGAAGCTCATATTCAAGCAACATTTAATAACATAATTATTTCACTTACAAATAAAAGTGGTCAAGTAATTTCATGGTCTTCAGCTGGAAAAATGGGTTTTAGAGGTTCGAAAAAGAACACACCATATGCTGCTCAAATGGCAGCAGAAGATTGTGCCAAAGTTGCACTTGAGAAGGGGCTTAAAAGGGTTAAAGTTTTTATAAAAGGCCCTGGTCAGGGTAGAGAATCAGCTATTAGAACTTTACATAATACTGGAATAATAGTTACCGAGATAATTGATGTCACACCATTACCTCATAATGGATGTAGACCACCAAAAAAGAGAAGAGTTTAATTAATATTAAAAAAAATGGCAAGATATACAGGTCCAAAATCAAGAATTGCACGAAGATTCGGTGAACCAATTTTCGGTCCAGATAAAGCATTAACAAAAAAAGCTTATCCTCCTGGTCAACATGGGAATCAGAGAAGAAGAGGAAAACAATCTGAATATGGAATGCAATTAATGGAAAAGCAAAAAGCAAAATTTACTTATGGAATTTTAGAAAAGCAATTTTCTAATTTGTTTAAGGAAGCTTTACGACAAAAAGGTGTTACAGGTGAAAATTTACTAAGAATGTGTGAAATGAGACTAGATAATGTTGTTTTTCGTTTAGGAATTGCACCTACTAGAAGAGCTGCTAGACAATTAGTAACTCATAATCATATTACAGTTAATGGAGATAATATAAATATACCATCTTATGCACTAAAGCCAGATGATATTATTTCTGTTCGTGAGCGATCAAAATCTTTAGAAGTGATTAATAATTCAATTGCTTCAAATAAAACCCAAATGGAGTGGTTAGAGTTTAATACTGAAACTAAGATAGGTAAGGTTTTAGCAGCTCCTGAAAGAATACAAATTCCTGAGAATATCAAGGAACAAGTAATAGTTGAATTATACTCTAAATAAAAATTAAAAAATAAAAAATATGTCAATTTTAGATTTTCAAAAACCGGATGAGGTAATAATGATTAATGAAGATGGAAACAAAGGTTCTTTTGAGTTCCGTCCTCTTGAACCAGGATATGGGCTAACAGTTGGAAATGCATTAAGAAGAGTTCTTTTGTCATCATTAGAGGGCTACGCAATAACTTCAATTAAGATTACAGGTGTTGAACATGAGTTTTCAACTATTAAAGGTGTAGTACAAGATGTTGCTGAAATAATACTGAATTTAAAACAGATTAGATTTAAACAGCAGATTGATTCAATTGATTCAGAAACCGCAATTTTAAAAGTAAGTAATAGTGAATCAGTGACAGCAAAAGATATTGCTAGTAGTTTGTCTAACTTTCAAGTTTTAAATACAGACCAATTAATTTGTGAATTAGATAAAAGTATTTCTTTTGAAATGGAATTTACTGTGGAAAAAGGTAGAGGATACAGCCCATCTGAAGAAAATATTAAAGAAGATACAGCAATAGGTGTTATTGCAATTGATTCAATTTTCACACCAATTGTAAATGTAAATTATAATATTGAAAATTATAGAGTTGGACAAAAAACTGATTTTGAAAAGTTAAATATTAATATTACTACTGATGGTTCAATAGAGCCAAAACAGGCTTTAACAGAAGCATCAAAAATATTAATACAGCATTTTCTTCTTTTTTCTGATGAAAAAATTAATTTAGAAGAGGAAATTGCTGATGATTTTGATGAAGACACTCTACACATGAGACAATTGTTAAAAACAGAACTTACAGAGTTTGGATTGTCAGTAAGAGCATTAAATTGTCTGAAGACAGCTGAAGTGTTTACTCTTGGTGAGTTAGTTTCATTTAAAAAGTCAGATATGCTTAAATTTAGAAATTTTGGAAAAAAATCATTAACTGAGTTAGAAGCTTTAGTAGAGGCTAAAGGACTAACTTTTGGTTACGACATTGAAAAGTACAAATAAAATAATTAGATAATATGAGACACGGAAAGAGATTTAATCATTTAGGAAGAAAATCGGCACACAGAAAAGCTATGTTGGCTAACATGGCTTGTTCTCTAATTCAACATAAAAAAATCAAAACAACTTTAGCTAAAGCAAAAGCTTTGAGAGTATATGTGGAACCATTGATTACAAAATCGAAGAATGATACAACTCATTCAAGAAGAGTAGTTTTTTCTTATCTTAAACAAAAAGATGCAATTACTGAACTTTTTAATGATATTTCCTCAAAAGTTGCAGATAGACCAGGAGGTTATACAAGGATTTTTAAGTTAAATAATCGACTTGGAGATAATGCTCAAATGGCTTTAATTGAATTAGTTGATTATAATGAAGAGTACACAACTGACAAACCAAAACGTAAAAAATCTAGAAGAACTAGAAGGAAGAACACAAATCAAACATCTGATAGTGATCAAGTTAAGGATTCAAACGATAAAGAAGTAAAAGAAGAAGTGGTTGAAACTAGTGATTCAAATGATAAAGAAGTAAAAGAAGAAGTAGTTGAAACTAGTGATTCAAATGATAAAGAAGTAAAAGAAGAAGTAGTTGAAACTAAGGACTCAAATGATAAAG
>MDTC01214620.1_pt1 | contig 17784 bp, 17 predicted proteins | sample 811181 | NCBI WGS metagenome assembly MDTC01 (sample SAMN05326644, study PRJNA326480) | marine metagenome | isolation source: seawater | place: Pacific Ocean: North | collected 2011 | reverse complement strand
GTTACTTGGTAGCTCTATTTTAGATAAATCAATTTTCAAATGCATTAGGCTAAGATAATGTTTTTATTTTATAATTAACAATATTTAAGATATTGTCAAAAGGCAAATTTTAAAACTAGATTTTATGATTACTCTGACATGAATTCATGATTTTGCCATTCATTTATCCGTTTCTCAATCGATTCAGTAAAATTTTCAGTTTGCAAATAAAATGATCCATCTCCAAGGAATTCGACTATATCTTGTAGGTCTTTAGTAATCAAGGATGGTAGGAAAATATCTGTCCATTTAAAGTCTGCTAGCTCTGCAGATTTCGGAATGATTTTGAATTCTAAGAGGTCGTTCTTTATATCTGAAGATATGCTTGAGTGAAAAACTACATTTGGATTCAAAGCGACAACAAAGATTCGAAAATAACTTAACTTTTTTTTTTCATCATTTGAATGGCAAAAACGAGTTATGTCATGAACATATTTTATCCTTTTATGATCAGAAAAAATAACTTCACATTTTGTTTGCCACTTACTTTGGTCTGGAACCTCTATTAACAAATGTATTGATGGTCTATAGTAACGTTTAGTTAACAATGGCAGCCTTTTTTGGCCAATATGTATTAATGGCATTTTGACACCATGACTGAACACTACACCTTGTGTGTTAACACTTCCCTTGTTTGTTTTTAATAAAAATTTTTTAGAACCTAGTTTTTCTACTGAAAAAATCTCAGTATTAAAGTTAATTCTAACATTATTAAATTTAACAATTGCACTAATTTTTTTTGTTAAACTATAGGATCCATCTTTAAAATAAACAGAAGTATTTGGTTTAATAGCGCCAGTGAGGCTTTTTAAAAAAAATAAAAAAAAATGAAATACTGGTCGTTTTGAAGACTTTAAATAAGAATAGAGCCTTGATAATAGACCGTCGTATTTTAAAAAAATTGTTTTATTAAAGAAAGGTATCCTTATTACCCGAAACTTTGAATTTGAAGTTTCTATCTCTAAACCTAAGTTATTTTGCAAAAAGTTGATAGCCGAACTACTAGGTAATAAATAGTGAACTGCATTTTCTACTTTAGTATATCCAAATAAATCTATTGATTTCCAGGCACCAAAAGGTTCAGATCCTTTTTCTATTACAATAACTTTTTTACCTAAATTCGCTTGATATGAGGCCTCTAAAAGCATGGTGGCACCCGAGCCAATAAAGACTAAGTCATAAATTTGGTTGTTGTCATTTGAATTATTCATATTAAATGAATCTACTCTGGATTATAAATCAACACAGAGATTGGGAGCAACGGATTTAACCCAAAAACATTTGGTATTATTTTTAGTTTTTGATTTTTAAGATTACAAAACTCCTGAAGTGACGAAGTTATATTTTTGGTATAACGATTTTCATGGTGATATTTCTGTTGCATTATCCCCAAAACAGTCTCTCTTCCATAAAGCTCAAAGCAAGGTTCAAACGCAACAATAGCCTTAGGATTAAATCCATCGATGAAATTCCAAAATTCAATATCTAGTTCCTCAATATAATGAAGAGAGTATGAAGTGAAAATCACGCTATTGTCTGGAACAGATTGTTTATCAGCAATTTTGGCATTAAAATCCACATAACCTACATTTATTTCTTTACCTAAAAGTTTGGATATTGTTGACGTTAACAACTGTCCATTAGCAGTAAATTCAGTAGCAGAAAATGTTTTTGTCTTAAATTGCGGTAATTCCATAAGGTTGAAAATTTTACTTCCATAACCACAACCCATCTCTACAAAATGAATATATTCTCCTTTAATACCCAATAAATGTTCTGAAAAAATTCCTATGAGTTTAGCATATGCTTCTCGTTGTGTAGTATGAAAAAGTTTATTTTTTATTGAAATAACAATGTTATCTTTTGGGTTGGCGTACAAGTCATCTATTTCAGAAATGACAGAGGGTTTTAACTCTTTGACTGATTTCAAAAGTTTACCCCAACTTTCTTTATTAAATTCTCTTTCAATATCTTTGTTTTCTCTTGGTAACAAGTCCATCTTAGTATCTTGAATTAAATTGGGTATACGCTTGTCGAATAAAGGTAGATCATTTAGAGGAATTTCTATCATTTAGACACCATTAGTAATTTTTTTAAAGCAATAATTATATCTTGTATATCCGATATAGTGTGAGGCGGACGGATATATTCGCTCAGAATAAACTCTTCAGAATGAAGCTTTTCAGCTATTGGACATAAACCTTTTTTATAATCTTGACCAAGGCCAAAATTTTCTTTTGCCGTAAACGGATAACCGAATTTGAATAAATGTTTTTTTATGTAAAGTGGTTGAGTGTAAAGGGGAGGAGTATAACCACTTGAAAAGTTAATACCCTCTTGTTCTAACAAAGATACGAATTGATTTCTACTAACATTTATTTCCTCCTTTTTGAACCTCATTGGAAAAACATAGTAAGTATAAACACAACTTTGAGTAGATTTACAATCACAATGCATACAACAACTATTTCCTGATAGCGGCTCAAGAAAAGTATATTGATGTAATTCATTTTTCAAGAAATCTACCAAATCAAGCCTCAATGAATTAAGTGAATTTAACTTCTTAAGTTGTTCTGAAGCAATTGCAGCTGTAACTTCAGTCATACGGTAATTAAAACCAAGGATATTTGTCATATTTTTATATTTAGCTGGTCCAATAACTGCTTCACCATGATTGCGGATTAGTTTCAGGCGGTAAGAAAGGTCTTCATCATTTGTGATGCAGACAGCACCTTCGCCAGATTGTATTGTTTTATTAACGTTGAGACTAAAAACGCCAATATTACCAAAAGTTCCAACATATTGGCCTTTAAAACGTGCTCCATGTGCTTGAGCACAATCCTCAATTACTTTTAAATTATATCTTCGGGCTATTTTCATTATTGCTTCCATGTTTGCGGAAAACCCAAACTGATGAACAACGATTATAGCCTTTGTTGCATTAGTAATTACCTTTTCAATTTCATTAGGATCAAGACAGCCTGAGGTAGCCTCTACATCAGCAAATACTGGGATTGCACCATACAAAAGGGGAGCTGCTGCCACAGCAGTCATAGTGTAAGGCGATACAATTATTTCATCACCGAAACCAAGACCTAAAGCACCAACAGATGCAAACAGACCAGATGTAGCACTATTTAAGGAAATAGCATGATTACATCCGTAGTAATCACACCATAAATGTTCAAATTTTTGGACTTCTGGTCCTCCATTAAACGAAAATGGGGGATCTGGGGTGAAAGAACCTTCAAACTTAGAAAGGTATCCACTTCGGATTGCTCTACAAGCTGCATCCACCTCTTCATTACCAGTCGTAAAATTACCCAACCATTCCTTTAAACGTACAGGTGATCCACCATTTTCAACTAATTTTGTTGATGATTTATTTACTGAATATTTAGTCATGTTGCATTCCAATTTTAATATCAAAAAGACTTTGCATCGAAGACTTAATAGTTTCAAAGTTGCAAAACCGTATTATATCTCGATCATTAGTTTCAAGATAATCTAAAATAGCTCCATATGCATTAGTCAAGGGTGAAATTTCATTATTTAAAAAAAACATTTGTTCTTCTTCTTGTAACACATTTTCTCCTATATCATTTCTTACTTTGTTTTCTATAGTGCATTTATTACCAAAATCATATAAACGAATTCTTCCTTGTGAAAATAGAAGGTCAATTTCTAAGAGTTGAAAGTGTCTTTCTTCTAAGGCCGCAATATTAATTGATGCACCTGATTTAACAAAAGAACCTAAAGCATTTAAGGAAGTATCTCCAAAATAATCGGAGTCATGCGCATACCAAGAATTATTCCACCTAATTATGTCTTTAAATAAATAAAGAAGAGTATCAACAATATGAATGCCATTATGTAACCATCCATTATAATAATATGCATTAATATAAACAATTTCACCAAGAAATTTAGATTGAATTTTTTTCTCAAGATTTTGGTATTTAGGGTCTATCCGCCGAGTATGGTTTACAAGAAGTTCAATATTATACGTATTAATTAGTTCGTTTAATTTTTCTAACTCTGAAGGTTTTGAGCATACGGGCTTTTCAGCAAAAATCACTCTTGGACGATTTATTGATAAAATAAGTTGGCAGATTTGTTGAAAATGTTGGTGGTCAGGTGTTGCTAATACTACCACATCGTATCGATTGTTCATTATGGCATCGTTTAAGTTACTAAAGCTTTGGCAATTAAGCTCTTTAGCTAGTAATTTTGCTTTTTTAAAATCAATGTCCACACAAGCACTAATCTTAAGATTTTTGAAATGGTTAATAGCTTTTATATGATTATCTCTGTGTCCCAATTTTGGAACACCCATTATTTTGCCACATCCAACAAGTAAAATTTCGAAAAATTCGTATTTCACAATTTAGCCCAACGTCTTTCTATATTTTTATTATAGTTAGCCAACTCTGGCTTGTTTCGTAAAAATTCAATTATCATTTGTGTTGAAAAATATAACATTGATTTATGTGCAAAATACTCAATAATTTGACTAACAACTTCAAAATCTTTAGGCGTGTCAATTTCGATAAATAAATCTGGTGCTCGAAGATAGTCAGGGGCTTTGATCTTTTTTATTTTATATTTTTCGGATTTCATAATATTATATCCAACATGCTCCCTGTTTTGATTGCAAGCGCTTAATTCTTCATTTATTGATAGTAATGTTTTTCCTAAGTATACATTTAAGTCAGCACCAGCAGGGAAACCACAATCATAAGCATTAGTCACGAAATCATTTTGATTTCTCTCTTTTAAGAAACAACCCACCAATCTGTCTAAAATCTCTGAGTCCACTAATGGTGAATCCCCAAAAGTCTCCACATGAAGATCTACAGAATATTTTCTTATTAAGCCACATATTCTTTCCAATACATCTTCTTCTGGCCCCCTGAAACATTTTATATTTTGCTCAGAACAAAATTTTGCAATAACGTCATCTGCAGGATTAGTAGATGTTGCCACTATAATTTCATCTAAAAGCAATGAATGTCTCATTCTATTTATCTGCCACCAAAGAATTGGTCTGCCGGCAACTTCCTTCATGACCTTTCCAGGTAGTCGCGAAGAACTCATTCTTGCTTGTATTGATGCTACAATTTTCATTTTTTTTGTTCCTATGTCAAAAGTTTAGCGAGAAGGACAGAGGATCCTGCCATGAAATCTTTGGGTATAGTTTTTTTTTCTCTAGTTTGCATTGCTTTAGATAATGATAATTCGTCATAAGCTGGGATTGTTAAGCCATATTGCTCACCAACAAAGGGCTTTCTCGCTCCAGGGCGAAGACTTATTACTCTTTCGCCCATGATGGCCAACTCTAGCAAAAGCATTGTGGCCATCCCAACCACATGGTCTGCAAAGTTAAAAAGATCATCAAGTATTACGTCATTTAAAATATATTCTTGCTGCATATATTTAAAATATTTGTCAGTAACCTCGGCTGGGTGAGGCTTGATATATAATCTTTGGTTTGGCATAAGGCTACGTTTTAATAAGTTGAGTGCCTCAAACTCAGTATAACCAAGCGGAGAAATTTCTGATGATCCAAAATCGTCCTCGAGTCTTTCCGATAAAAATAATACAATTTCAGTTTCACTAGGCACCGCCAAAGCGTCGCGGAGCGATTTTCTACCGACTTTTAAAGATGAAGGAGTTCCCCGCAGGAATTCTAGATGTGGATTTCCAATTATTTGTAATTTATTAATTGGTAAACCTGAATTTACTGCTTCGTCAAAAGCAAGCCTATCATTAACAATTATTTTGTCTGGAAGAATAAGTTTATCACGTTCTATAAAGCGGTCTATATACCAAGACCAGTGTTCAATTATGGCTATAGAATTTATATTATTACCAAGAGCAAATCTCCATAGTTGTTTGTCAATAGTACCGTTACCATATGAGCTTCCTGTTACAATAGTATCAATACTTCTTCTGCTGTCAGATTTTAAAAATGAAATAGGATCTTCTGGTATTATAATATTGTTATTGAGTTTAGGGCACATTTTTAAAAAAGATTCAATATACCTATGAGCGCCATTGTCTTCAGAACCAAACATGATCATTTTCAATTGTATCTTTCAGTTTTTCTATTAACTCTAAAAAGCTTTCGCTTATCAAAAATTGTAGAACTTGAGAACAAAAAATTTAATAGTTTATTCTTTACTGAGTAAGAGGTAAAACAACTTCAGAGTAAATATAAATATTACTGCGATAATTTTTTCCAGTTTATAATTTCGTCAGCATTAATGGCCACTAATACTTTTCTTCCCACGACATTGTTTATTTCAAGTGGAGATATTCCTGTTCCAGGTCGCTTCATAATTAAGTCACTTGAGTCAATAACATGTCCTTCTTTCATAAACTCTTTAGCTACTACGCTACGGCGGGCATTTTTTATAGCATCTCCTTCGCCAGGTGTAGGTTTTTTTTCAAACATGTCCCCCCAGGCTTGTATATACTCATGTTCGATATTTCTAAACATTTTAAGATCATTTTTATCAAAAGCGTGATAATGGTCATTTCCAGTTTTAGTTTTGTCATTTGTAAAATGTTTTTCTATAATTTTACCGCCAACCATTAAACTTTGTATTAAAGCTACAAAGGGATAGTTTGGTAAAGTATGATCTGAGTAACCTATCGTCAAATTTGGAAATTCATTTTTTAAATCCAGCATCATTGCCATGTAAGCTTCATTAATTGGAGTTGGGTATTTCAAAACACAATGTAATAAAGATATATTTTGATTGCCACTCTGTAAAAATATTTCCACTGCAAGTTTTATTTCATCTTTAGTGCTTGCACCAGTAGAAATAATGACAGGCTTATTTTTTAAAGCAATTTCATTTAACAAGGGTATGTTAGTAATATCTGCTGAAGCTACCTTATATCTCTTCAAAAGCGGGTCCATTGCTTGCACAGAATCAATATCAAATGGTGTTGTTAAGAACTCAATATCGTTAACTTTACAAAATTTAAATATCTCAACATAATCATCTGTGTCAAATGCATCATATTTCTTGAAAAGGTCATATTGGTTTTTAGTTGGTTCTTTATTTAGATTCCAATAAGAAGGTGAGTTCTTAGATGCCAAAAGATTTGCTTTATATGTCTGAAATTTAACGCAATCTGCCCCCCCCTCTTTAGCAAGAAGAATTATTTCCTTGGCTAAGTCAAGAGATCCTTCGTGATTTACTCCAATCTCAGCTATAAAATAAGATTTCTGCATTTTAATATCCAGATTTTGATAAACTTCGAGGCGTGTCTCTATATCTGTACAAAGGTATATGCAAATCAGCCATGATAAAGCCTGCCAAATTAAACCGATTTAACAAACATTTTTCTTCATTGAGACGCTTAGCTGGGTCGTAGCCATTTAAATCATTAAGGATAGGACGGCGAAACATTATGCCACAGCCAATGGGATCCTTTATCTGAGAACTTCGACAAATAACGTTTTCATTATCATTTACCTTTAAGTAATCACATCTTACAGCATGCACATCTTCGTTTAATTCTAAGAAAACTGTCAATGCCTCTATATAATGTTTATTTACAAAATCATCTGCGTCAACTCTGACTATAAAACGACCTTTGCTATTCACTATTGCACTGTTAAGAGTTTGCGATATTCCAAAATTTTTGTTGTTCTTATCAAGATTAATCAAACTCCCAAAATTTTTACATATCTCATAAGTGCTATCTGTACTCCCATCATCTACAACAACAATTTCAAATTTAAATGAACTTACATTTTCAATTACAGAACGTATACATCTTGCAATATATTTTTCTGCATTGTAAGCAGGTATTAAAACACTAACATCAGTCATCTTGAAAAACTTTTTCTAAACAAGCTTGATAACCATCTGGTTGATTGCAAAATGTTGGTAATGCAACATATTTACCCAGAAGTTTTCTCATTTCATCATCTTTGAATACAATCTTTAATTCTTTAACATGGTTAAAATCTCCTGCATAGTGCCACGACACTGCTTCCGGAAGAATTTTAGTTGAGAAGCCATTTTGTACCATTTTGTCTCGAACAGCTCTCGCACTGTTTGAATTTTTACACTTTACAAGAACTGCATCGTATGAAGAACTACCATTAGTATTTTCTATTTTCATTTCATAGTTTTTATTTTTGGAGATTAATTCTTCAACATTTTTGAAAAATTTATACTGCGCATTCATAACAGTACTTAATTTTCTCAGCTGCACACCGCCTATAGCCCCCTGCATTTCAGTCATTCTAAAATTGAACCCACTTGACGACCGAGTGTCTTCCCATCTTGGTACAGATGGATTGTTTTCGTGCCCGTGATCATGCCAAGCTTTTGCCCTTTCGTGAATTACATTATTACTTGTTATAAGCATTCCACCTTCGCCAGTAGTCAAAGCTTTTGCGTGATCAAAGGAAAAAGTTCCAATATCTGACAAAGTTCCCAGCCTTTGATTACTGTATTCACCACCTAATCCCCATGCAGTATCTTCAATCAAAAATAGATTGAATTCATCACATATTTCACGGAGATTGAACATGTCACACGGTGCCCCCAACATGTGAACTGCAATTATTGCTCTAGTTTTTTCAGTAATAGCTTTTCGTACTGCTTTACAATCAATCGTTAGAGTTTCGTCAAAGCCTACACAGACTGGAGTACATCCTGATTCAACAATCGCTTCTACTGTAGCTACAAATGTAAAAGCAGTTGTAATAATTTCAGATCCAGGGGACACATGAAGTGATGCGATAGCCAACCTTAATGCTGCAGTACCAGATGAAACGGCAAGAGCGTTCGACGAGCCTATATATTTTTTGAAATCATCTTCAAAGTTTTTAACTGCAAATTCAGTTCTAATATTATCAAAACCGTGCCTAAAAAATACTTTACTTCGTACTACTGAATTAACAGCTTCCACTTCCTGCTCGTCAACTAATTCAAAACCTGGCAATTTTATTTCTCCATTTTCAGTACAAAATAATTTACAAATATTTAGATATTCAGGCTAAACCTTCTCGTCTATTATAAATTTTTAAATATCTTTTAATTTGCAATATATGATTTCGTAAATTTACCACTTTAATTTATTGATTATTCATAAAATTTTTCATTTCTACAAAACATTTACTTACCTCATCTAAATTTAAAATACTTTGATATTTTTCACCAAGAGCATTGTAAAGAGGTTTATTATGTATAATTGTGCCTTTAAATAATTGGTTCAACTCATTATGATCTAATTTTTCTGAAAATTTTGGTAATTTTATATCATTTAAAATGAGCCATTCCAACATATTGTTATAAGCATTAGGGTAATATTTTTGCAGACCAGTTAAAGCAATGCAGTTTCCTAAGCAATGTTTTGTTCCATACACAACGCTCAAGCCAGCTGAAAATGGATGTATAAGTCCTACATATGATGTGGCAATAGACAGGCCGCCAAGGTAGCTTGCTACCATTAAATTTTCTCTACTCTCACGTGAATACAAATCTCCAGATCTAAATATACTTTCGCATAATTTCAGGGTAATATCGCTATATGCATCACCAATTGGGTTTCTGTAGCGCCCACTTAAACTTTCGACACAATGGATGTAGGCATCCATGGCAGTGAAAAATAGCTGTTCCTTGGGAACTGTTTTCATCAAAAGAGGATCCATAATTATAAAATTATAAACCGAATAATCACTATTCATACCAAGTTTTAAATTTGTTTCTTTATTAGTCATAACGCAAGTACGTGTAGATTCAGCCCCTGTGCCAGAAATCGAAGGAATTGCAATTTTATATACTCCAGGTTCCTTAACAAGGTCCCATCCTTGATACTCACTGGCTAAACCTTTATTAGTCAGTAGATTTGATACAGCCTTACCAGTATCCATTGTAGAACCACCACCAACTGATACTACTGCATCAAATGTTTTAGATATGTGTAAGGGCCTTAATTTTTGCATTATGCAATCGATTCCATCTGTTGTAGGTTCATTCAAGCAGTCTACATAAATTATTTTTGCATGTTCTGGTATCCACTCTAATTTCAAACATTCAAAATATTTATCAACAAAAACTATTGGGTTTTTTATATTATTATTGGCAAACACTGAAATAAGTTCCGCAACAGTACCTTCACCAATGACATATTGATCAGGGTTTTTTACAAATTTTACGCCGCTATCTAAGATACTCATATCTCTAATTCCGCTTTATTATTTGAAAATTAAATAGACTTATCATTTTGAATCCAATTCCAAGTGTCATAGCACATTTCACCTAAATCCTTACTAGCACTCCAGTGAAGTTTTTCTAGAGCCTTGTCTACATCGGCCCAAACTTTAGCTGGATCACCGGGGCGTCTGGAACTGAAACGTGACGAAATTTTTTGTCCTGACTGCTTTTCAAACTCATTGATAAGTTGCACAACGGAAATTCCATGGCCAGTGCCAACATTTATAATTTCATAGGGTTCAAGTTCGGTCATACGCTCTAATGCACAAATATGAGCAAATGCTAAATCCTTGACATGTATGTAATCACGCACCGCTGATCCGTCGATAGTAGGATAATCAGATCCATAAATATTAACAGTTGTAATTAGACCGGACACTACCTTTGATATAATAGGCATCAAATTATTTTGGCAACCTTTATAATTCTCCCCAATTCGGCCAGATTCGTCCGCAGCAACAGGGTTGAAATACCTCAACACAACGCCCTTTCGTTTATCATATTCAGTTACCCATTTGCTTATTAATTCTTCACCTGCAAGTTTTGTTTGACCATAAGGACTTTTTGGATTTGTAGGATGCAACTCATCACAAGGTAAATACACTGGATCACCATATACAGTGGCTGATGAAGAAAACACTATCTTATTGCATTCACTCATAGCCATCAATTTTAATAAAACCGAAGTTCCTTTAACATTCACATCATAATAATGATCGGGTTTTGAAAAACTATCTACAACAGATTTTAATGCAGCGAAATGAAAAACTGCGTCAGGACTAAATTCTTTAAAAACTAAGCTTAGTTTTTTTTCATCGCGTATGTCTACTTTAGTAAAGCCAATCGGTTTTTCTGCTAATTTCTCTACTTCCCTTAAAGTATCAAGTAATCCATTTTCTAAACTATCAATTACGTGCAAATCATATCCTTTGCACAACAACTGCAAGCAAGTATGGCTTCCAATAAATCCTGCTCCCCCAGTAATAAGTAATTTCATAAGAATATATCCATTATGTAAACTAATACATACTAATTTTTTTTTAGAAATTGAAATATAATAAATTATATACTTGTTTCTTTTTTATTTTATATGGAAATTACTATGTTATTTCAAGCATGAAAATAGCGTTGGCAATCTTTGCTCAAGCTCTCCTCGTAAATAACTATCGACTATGTTGTCTTCAAAAAGCTCATATATAACTCGCAAATGAGAGGCATGAAAATCCATACTCCGCCAATTACGACCAGTTGTCTTCTGCAACTTTCCTTGAAAAGTTCTGTGCCTTAACCAATGCTGCATAAGAATTGGTATGTCTTCAGCAGCTTTTTTTACACACTTTGCTCCAACATCGTGAATTTTATCCCCTTGTTCTAATTTTGGAATACATTGGTGGATTATTTCTCCAGCGTCTGCCGTCTTAGTAATTTGATGAAATGTAGAACCACAAAACTGTGGCTGCAAAAAATAAAAAGGCCAAAATAATGTGGCACTTCCTCTATACCATGGAGACAAACCCAAATGTAAATTAATTTTATTATGAGGTAATTTACTAATTAAAGGATCAAGTATGAGATCAACACCAAATATAAATGCAAAATCTGCATCAAATATCTTGATTTCTTCTGCTATGGACTCGGTATTTAATTCACTTGGTTGCAGATATATTGTTTTGAAGTCTTTAAACACCTCTTCAGTATTAAGATCTCCATACGTACTAAGCTCTACGATATTACGATTTTTAAAATGATCTACAAATAAATTTTTGTCACGATTATTGAGTGAAGTTGGAGGTTTAGGTAAAAGTTCCTCTCGTTGCATAACTATAACCAGAACTTCATCAAAATAGTTTGGAAGATTTCGATTTACATATAAGTGTCTTGGGTGTGAACCAGAAAACAGTATTAATTTCATTTTAAAATAATTAACCTTTTTTGGTGTAAGGCTGAGATAGATTGATTGATAATTTGTATATTTAGATTGGATTTTTGTGCAATTTCAAAGTTAGATAATGTCCCATCTGCTAAATGCATTAACCAATTAAAGGCATCAAGATGCTCGCCATTAATTTCAATTTTAGAGTCAAGATCAAACTGTTGATTAAGTGAACCAAATTGGTTTGCATTGTGGCTTGGTTGTGACAAAGTACCTCCAAGCAGAGGATATAATCCTTGTCGCCCAAGTTGATATTCACCATGCATTTGTGTTCTGACTGGATAACAAAAGCTTTCAATGAGATTTATCCACTCTTTATATATGTTGATTGTCTTCATTAATGACGAGGCTGATATAAAATCCAGATTGTCGGCGGAGGTATGGTATTCAGGATATTCATAATACTTAGATTTGTGTATTGATGGGGTAACTATGCGAAACCCTGGTGTTGAGTACTGTCGTTCATCACTTCCGTCGGGACTAAATGGATACGTTTTATAGTGATTATTAGTGACTATTCTTAAAGCATTATGTGCTGCTTGATTAATCCAATGAATGCGGTCAAATCCTTCCTTAATAGAATATTCACCTGGGCCAGCAACGCAAGTTAAAATCATTCCACCAAGAATTTTTGTCGTGTCAGCTTGTGACAAAAAACTTATTGCCCCTATTGTTTCAGGTGCAATCACAAGTCTATAAGTGTATTTAGTTTCTAGACTTTGTAAATACTTAAACAATAATACTGAAGCCACAACTCCACTTAAATTATCATTTGCCAGGCTTGGATGACAGCAGTAACTAGATATCAAGATTTCTTTTTCTGAGTCTCCTTCTTTAATACACTCAAGCCAATTCAGGTTTCCATTTGTAATTAATTCCGAGTCTATTTTTACTTCAAAAGGACCTAGGAATTTTTCACTCGTTAATAAATTATGGGCGCAACAAAAACCCCAATCTCTTTTATAGTAGGATGTTCTGTATGGAATCCAGTCTGGATAATCTGGCAAAGTGTGAAGATGGCTAAACAATTCTTCTTCAGAAACTATTTTATCGACAGACTCGGAATGCGAAACTAAACAAACATTATTAACTTTATAATCAATAATCCGTTCACCATGAACATTCTTTATATAAGCTTCTTCGACCTTCCATTCTGGGGGTACTTCCCAATCAAAAACTTTACTTCCTGAAGCAATAGACTTTATCTGTGAGTTTGGCAAATAATTATCAGTTATATAGTTCAGGGTTTCTCTGACTCCTGGGCCAGCCAAACTCCTATTCAAAGGAAAAAGGTCATTTAATATTTTTCTAATTTGGTTTAATATATTAATTTTTTCCATTACCTTTTAACGGCAACTTTTACAAAGTTAATGATTTTGAATTATGTTATCAATATTGTTAAATAAATATCAATAAAGAAGGTTTCAAAGTTAAAATATTAGTTACATTATTAGCGGTAAACAAACTTATCATAGACAATGCTACCGCATGGCTATTATTAGCTAAAAATTTTATATAAAGTCAAATAAAATTATATAAGTATTTTTATATATAGTTTATTCACATATTCATTGCAATTGATTTTTTGGAGGTTTTGTCTTAAAAATATATATATGTTAGTCAAAAAAAATATTAAATTACTTGTCGTTCATTGCTCTGATACTGAGGACAAAGAAATGCTCACTGCAATAGATATACACAAAATGCATTTAAAATTTGGTTGGGATGGCATAGGATATCATAAAATTATAAACAGATCTGGAAAAATTGAAAATGGACGACCTGAATACTGGATTGGAGCTCACGTTAAGGGTAAAAATGATATCAGCTTAGGGGTATGTCTAATAGGAAAAAAAAAGTTTACAAAAAAACAATATCTTTCTTTGGAAAGAGTTTTAAAAAAATGGAAAATTTTGTATCCAAAAGCAAAAATTCTTGGACATAGGGATACTGGAAGTACAAAAAAAACCTGTCCAAATTTTAATGTAAAAGATTGGATTGTTAATAAATTGTCATGAATATCATCAATTCCTCAGTGCATATGAAATCAGAACCCTCTGAAAACTCTCCTCTTGAAACTGAATGTTTATTTGGTGAAACTATAGAGGTTTTTGATGAGTATTTAGACTGGATTTATTGCAAATTAAATACTGATAATTATTGTGGTTGGATTAAAAAAAAAGCTTTAGGTAAGCTAGAAAAATCAACACACAGAGTTCTAGTTAAAAGATCCTTTATTTATGCAGATAAAAACCCAAAGTCTCATTGTTTATTTTATCTCCCAATGGGTGCTAAATTAGTAATAAATAACATCCAATCTGGTTGGGCGGAAATGAGTTTATTTAATAATAAGATTAAAATCGGTTATATACCAAGTATGCACTTAGCTAAGCTTGATCACAAAGTTAATGATTGGGTTGCTACAGCTCAACTATTAAATGGCACTCCTTATAAATGGGGAGGGAGAAACACTATTGGTATAGACTGTTCGGCATTATTACAATTATCCTATCAAACTTATGGAGAAGATATTCCTAGAAATACATCACAACAAGTAAAATTAGAAAAAAAACAAGTTCAAAATATTAATGATTTAAACAGGGGATGTGTAATTTTCTGGGAAGGTCATGTTGGAATAATGGTAGATAAAATTAATTGTATTCATGCAAATTCTTATCAAATGAAAACTACAACGGAGCCTTTAACAAATATTATTGATAGAATGGGGAGTAATTTTAAAATGTTGAAAATGATGGATTTTAATTGAAGATTAACACTTTACATTTCTAATTTAAATACAACTATAACTTATTAATTACAAATATACTTTTTTAGTCTAAAGGTAATATGATTTGTACCATTTTACAAATTCTGAAATTCCTTTGTGCAAACTTGTTTGTGGGCTAAATCCTGTAAGAGTTTCAAGAAGTTTTATGTCACTATGTGTTTTGTAAACATCTCCATCTTGCATGCCTAAATAATTTTTCTTAGCCACTTTACCTAATACTTTTTCTAATGTCTCTATGTAATCTAGCAATTTAACAGGTCGAGAATTTCCAATATTAACCAACCTAAAAGGAGCTGAAGCAGAGATACTATCATTTTTTATAACGTCTTTTCTTTTATCAGGATTGAGAGGTGTTTTAGGGACCAAAAGAAAAATAGCTTTCACTAGATCATTAATGTAAGTAAAATCTCTTACCATATCTCCTTTATTATAAACATCAATCGGTTCGTGAGACAAAATTTTCTTAGTAAATTTAAACAAAGCCATATCAGGCCTTCCCCATGGCCCATAGACTGTGAAAAACCTAAAAATTGTGGTTGGAATATTGTATAAATGGGAATAAGAATGAGCCATTGCCTCATTTGATTTTTTGGTTGCCGCATAAAAGGACATTGGTGAATCGCATTTTTGATTTTCGTTCAGTGGCATGTTTTTATTGCTACCATAAACTGAAGATGTAGAGGCCAATAACAAATGATCAGGTTTACATTCTCTTGCCATTTCTAGAATATGAAATGTGCCAATTAAATTTGCTTCCACATAGGAAATAGGGTTTTCAATTGAATATCTTACCCCTGCCTGAGCTGCTAAATGTATGATAATTTTTGGTTTGTGGTTCAAATAAATCTTGTTTAGTAATTTTTGGTCTTGCACCAACCCTTTGTAACTTACAAAATTAGGATTTTCTGATAGAAGCTTATTCCTATTTTTTTTCAACTTAATATCATAATAATCAGTAATAGCATCAAGACCTATAACTTTCCATTTATTAGATAAAAAATGTTTACTTAAATTAAAGCCTACAAATCCTGCTGAACCCGTAATAAAAACAACCTTTTTAATTTTATCCCCCTAGATTTTAATAACTTAAAAATAAATACAATTAACTTAGTTTTATATATACTTTGTTTCTAAAAGTCCTAAGACAATGATTTCACCAGAGTCTTATCTATCCTAACTTTTCTCTCTCTAAGTTTTTTGTTTGTTGGGACCATATCACTCATAATACCTTTTTGTACTCTACCCATTTTAACCATAATCATAGACGAGATTATATTTAGGCAAATTTTTTGAGCAGTACCAGCTTTTAATCTTGTTGATCCTGAAATTATCTCTTCTTTTGTATTAAGTATAATTTTACATTCCCCAAAGCTTAATAGTTTTCCTTTTGGGTTATTGCTTATAGCAATGGTAAGGGCACCTTTTTTTTTAGCTTCTTCTAAAACTTTACACGTAAAAGGAGTGTCTCCACTAGCTGCCAGGCCAATAACAACATCTTGAGAATTTATTAACTTTGTTGATATAACTTCTTTAGCTTCTGATATATTATCCTCCGCATTTTCGACAGCATTTAATATAGCTTTTCTACCTCCTGCTATAATGTAATCTAATCGCTTTTTGGGCCAATTAAATGTAGGGAAAAGTTCAACACCATCTTGTACGCCTATTCTGCCAGAAGTACCTGCTCCAACATATATTAATCTTCCATTTGAGTTTAACATTAAATGTTCATAGATTTTATTAATTGAAGTCTCTATTAGTTTGGAAGCTTTTTTTACGTCTACTGCGGCATCCTTTTGTTCTTTAATCATTAGAGATATTCCATCAGAAATACTTAATTGATCAATTGGTTTACTTTTTTTATATAAAAGTTCAGTTTTAGGTATATTTTCTATCATTCTTTATATTATATAATATTAAAAGATTTAAAAAGGTAATTTTAATTTTGAAATATGATTTCTTAAACGTTATCGGTTTGATGTCTGGAACAAGTATGGATGGTATAGACATTAGCTTGGTTCAAACTAATGGTTTGGATTTAAGGCGGTTAAATAAAAACTATTATTATAAATATAGCATTAACACAAAAAATAAATTAATGAACATTTTGAGACAGGATATCAATAAAAGCTTAAAAAAAAAAGTTTAAATGATTTTGTTACAAACGAACATTATTTAGCTTTAAAGGATTTGGATATTGTTAAGACTTGTGACCTAATCGGTTACCACGGACAAACAATTTATCATAACCCTCAAAATAAAACTTCTATTCAATTAGGTGATCCAAAAAAATTAGCCAATCTGCTTAAAAGAGATGTAGTCTTTAATTTCAGATCAAATGATCTTGCACATGGAGGGCAGGGAGCTCCACTAGCACCCGTTTATCATCAATTAATAATTGAAAAACTTAATTTTAAACTGCCATCTTGTGTTTTGAATATTGGTGGTGTTTCTAATGTAACATACTGGGATGGTGAAAATTTAATTGGGTTTGACACTGGGCCTGGCAATGCCTTGATGGATGACTATATGAAAAGTAAATTAAACAAAAATTTTGATAAAGATGGTAAAGTAGCTTCTAAAGGTAAGCCTATAAATACAGAAATTAAGAGTTTTTTGCAACATGATTTTTTTAAAGAACCACCTCCAAAATCTCTTGATAAATTATCATTCATAATTCCTTACAAAGAATTAATAAAAAAAAAATATTCTATTTATGACACTATGGCAACCTTAGTTGATTATACTGCTGAGTCAATTGCAGCAAGTTTTGAAAT
>MDTC01206426.1_pt1 | contig 17785 bp, 16 predicted proteins | sample 811181 | NCBI WGS metagenome assembly MDTC01 (sample SAMN05326644, study PRJNA326480) | marine metagenome | isolation source: seawater | place: Pacific Ocean: North | collected 2011 | reverse complement strand
GAAAGGAACAAAAAATGGAATTTATGCCAAAACGTTTGGTGGAGGTCAAGTTGATATAACAAATGGAAAATTTGTTTTTTCCGCTAGTGAAGCATATATGATAGAAAATGGAAAAATAACCTATCCTATCAAGGGAGCTACTCTTATAGGATCTGGATTTGAAGTATTGAAAAAGGTTCAGTTTGTTGGAAATGACCTTGAAATGGATCCTGGTATTGGCACATGTGGAAAAAATGGTCAAGGAGTACCTGTTGGCGTAGGACAGCCTACTCTAAAAATAAAAGCATTAACAGTTGGCGGAACTTCTAACTAGAGTTAATAAGCTATATCTTTCAAAAGTTCTTGCATACTATGATTGTATTTCTGTTTAAAACTTTTTGTTAGTTCCCTAGCAGGGGAATTCTTTTTTTGTAGAATTTCTTCCAAAACATTTAAATATATACTTTCATTATTTCCTATAGCGTCTTTAACGTTTCTGCTTATTAGGCCACTTCTAGATATTTCTATTAAATTTTTTGCTACATCTAATACTTTTTCTCCACATATTTCTGCATCTAAACCTTTCTTTGCTACGCGCTTTGATAAATTTTCTATATCATCTATAGTCCATTTATCACATATTCTTTCAGCTAAACTTATAGAATTTTCTCCATAAAGAATACCAACCCAAAAAGCAGGTAATGCACATGTTCTTCTCCAATTGCCTGCATCTGCTCCCCTTACTTCTATGATTCTTTTTAAACGAACATCAGTAAAAATTGTCGATAGATGGTTTTCCCAATCTTGAATAGTAGGTTTTTCTCCGGGCATTATATCAAGTTTCCCTTCTAAAAAATCTGAGAAAGACTTTCCTGCACAGTCAATGTATTTATTTTTCCTTACTACAAAATACATAGGAACCGATAAAGCATAATTTACATAACTAGAAAAACCAAAGTCTTCTTTTAAGGCCACTTTTAAGACACCACATCTATCTGGGTCTGTATCTGTCCATATATGACTTCTCAAACTCTCGTAGCCATTATAACTACCTTCGTAGAATGGAGAGTTTGCAAATAAGGCAGTCACAACAGGTTGAATTTTTACAGCTAATTTTATTTTATTTATCATATCCTGTTCAGAGTCAAAATCTAAATTAGCTTGTACTGTACAAGTGCTATGCATCATTTCCAAACCTCTTTTTCCTTTTTTAGGCATGTAGTTTCTCATTATTTCATATCTTGCTTTTGGCATAAATGGGACCTCAGAAAAACTTTCATTAGGTCTTACGCCTAAACCAACTAATAAAATATCTAGTTTTTTTCCTATATCTTTTACTAGTTTTAAATGCTCATTAGTTTCTTTACAAGTGTTATGCAAACTTTTTAGAGGCGCACCTGATAATTCTATCTGTCCACCAGGCTCTAATGTAATTGATTGGAGTTCTTTCTTTAAGGCAATTAAATTTTTTTCTTCAAAAATAGGTTCCCAACCTAACTTACTTAACTCTTTTAGAAACGATTTTATTCCTATCTTTCCATCATAAGATAATGGTATATATTTATTTTTATTCTTTGAAAATGTATAAGCAAACTTTTCATGTTCTGTTCCAACCATCCATTCGCTCTTTTTTTTAAAACCAGTTTTAAACCAAGTAATTAGTTGTTCTTTATCTTCAATTTTCTCAGTATTTTTGTTCATTTATTTATTATCACTTAAGTTCAGTTCTAGAGCATGCAAGCCTTTTTTAAATTCTTCTTTTAGTATATCGTAAATAATTTTATGCATAGATAGTTTACTTTTATTATTAAAAGCTGAAGATTTAATTTTTATGTAAAAATGAGTTTCAGTATCTCCTTCTTTAATATTGCCGTGATTTTTATGCAAATAACTATCATCTCTAATTTCTAAGACCTCAGGATTAAGTTCTTCGATTATTTTTTTCTTAATACTAGAATATCTCTGTTTCATAAATTTTCTAAACTTGCTAATAATATAAAAAGACATAATATAATAGTATGTTTAAAAATAAAAATATTTATTTAAACTCTTATAATGAAGTATATGAGTTTGAACAGCTTAGGCTTACAAAATATTGTGAATGGCCAGGATGCGAAAAAAAAGGTGAGTATAGAGCACCTACTTCACGAGAAAAACTAAGAACATTTAAGTTTTTTTGCTTTGAACATATTAAAGAGTATAATAAGGCTTGGGACTACTTTAAGGGCAGGAGTATAGATGAAATATACAATGAAGTCTCTAATGATGCCTATTGGCATAGAAAAACTAAGAAAAAAATTAATAAACTTGTAATAGAAGACGAATTAAATTTTTTCGAAAATAAATCTAGTACTTTTAAAGAAAATCTTTCCCAAAATAAAACAATAGACCTTAATATTAGAAGATCTCTTCAAATTTTAGACTTAAATGATTTTTGTAACATTATTCAAGTAAAGAAACAATATAAGAAAATGGTAAAGAAATACCATCCTGATTTAAATAAATCAGGGTGCAATGAAAAAATTGTTAGACTTAATAATGCTTATTCCTCTTTGATAAAGTTTCTTAAAAAATAAATTTTATGAATAATTTAAAAAAAAAAGAAATTCTAGAAAAAAATAAAGAACCTAATACTAATATTTCTGCAAAAAAGGTTTTTAATATTAATTGGGATATTAAAATACCAGCGTTTTTAGAAAAAGATGATTATGTTCCTAACATAGACGAAAATTATTTTTTTGAAGAAGATACTACCAAAGCAATACTAGCTGGCTTTAAACATAATAGAAGAGTAATGATACAGGGCTATCATGGAACCGGAAAATCTACTCACATAGAGCAAATTGCTGCAAGATTAAATTGGCCTTGCATTCGAGTAAACTTAGATAGTCATATAAGTAGAATAGATTTAATAGGAAAAGACGCAATTGTTTTAGAAAATGGAGTGCAGATAACCAAATTTAAAGAAGGTATAATTCCATGGGCATTACAATACGGAGCTGCTTTAGTTTTTGATGAATATGATGCAGGTAGACCAGATGTTATGTTTGTTATACAGAGAGTACTAGAGTTAGAAGGTAGATTAACTTTATTAGAACAAAATAGGGTTATTGTCCCTCATGCTAATTTTAGATTATTTTGTACGACTAATACTATTGGATTAGGAGACACAACAGGAATGTACCACGGCACCCAGCAAATAAACCAAGGTCAAATGGATAGATGGAATATTGTTTCAACTTTGAACTATTTAAATGAAGATACAGAATTTAAAATTATTTCCTCAAAAACTAAAGATTTTTTAAAAAAATTTAAAAAAGAAAACCTAATACTTATGATTAAATTAGCAAATCTAACTAGAATAGGTTTTAAAAATGGAGATATCTCAACTGTTATGTCACCTAGAACAATAATTACTTGGGCAGAAAACTCCTGCATTTTAGAAGACTTAGATTATGCATTTAGACTTACCTTTTTAAATAAATGTGACGAAGCAGAAAGAAATATTATTGGAGAATACTTTCAAAGATGTTTTGCAAGAGATTTGCCTAGCAATTGGACAAATTTTGTAGAACCTATCTCCAAAACTGAAGAATGATAAAAAAAAAAATTCAAACAAATAATAACTTTCAAAAATCTATAGAAAGTACTGCAAAAGTAATTTCAGAAAAAAAAAACTTAAGTATATTCTTTGGAGATCCAAACAATAAAAATAAATCAGATATAATTCTACCTATCTTAACAGAGCCTTCTGAATCAAGTAATGTAAAAAAAATTAGAGGGATGAGTGACTCTGCCTCTTTAATTAGAAAGCATCATGATATTGATTTACATAAACAATTATCCCCTTCAAAAGAAGATCATAAAAAAATATTTGATGAGTTAGAAAATATGAGGTGTGAGGTTTTAGGTTCCTTTGCAATGCCTGGAGTAAAAAAAAATATTTCTGATTTTTTAGAATTAGAATTAGAAGATAAGAAAGATAAGGCAGAAAAAATTTCTAGAGAAAAGACTATAAAGTTCTTGTTGAGAGATTTTTTATTAAAAGAAGAACTTTCATTAAAATATAAAAAAAACCTAGATAAGGATTATAAAAAATTTGAGAAATTCCTTAGAAATTATAAAAAGAATATTTTTTCTTTAATTCGCAATCAAGAAGAATTTAGTGATTTTATCCATCAGCTATTAGAGTCGATTTTTTTAAAAAAAGAAACCCCTTTGAAAGAGAATGATCAAGAAAATGATGAAGAAGAAAATAGTTCAGAAAAAAATGATGAGTTAGAAGAAGAGGAAAAGGTAAATGATGAAAATCTCATATCCGATGATTTAATTGAAAAGTTAGAAAATGAAGAAATTAATAAAAGCGAAAATATCGAATTTACCGGTGGCAGTGATGACTCAAATATAGAGTTTATTAGCAAATCTACTCCTAACGCAGACAACCATCCCAGCTTCAAATACAAAATTTATACAACTAAATTTGATAATATTATCTATGCAAATAAGCTATGTGATACAAACGAAACCCTAAAGCTAAGAAAACAGTTAGATAAACAAACTAACAAACTTGACTCAACAATTACAATTTTAGCAAATAAGCTTCAGAGAAAACTTTTAGCCAAACAGAAAAGATGGTGGGAATTTGATTTAGAAGAAGGAATATTAGACAGTGGAAAATTAGCAAGAATAATTGTTTCTCCAGAAAACTCTTTATCTTATAAAAAGGAAGCAGAGGCAGACTTCAAAGATACCGTTGTAACTCTTTTAATTGATAACTCTGGTTCTATGCGAGGAAGACCAATTACTATTGCTGCAATATCAACGGATGTTCTTGCAAAAACATTGGAAAGATGCGGAGTAAAAGTAGAAGTACTAGGTTTTACTACAAAAACTTGGAAAGGTGGAAGGGCAAGAGACTATTGGATAAAAAATAATAAACCTTCTTGCCCAGGAAGGTTGAATGAATTGCTTCATATTATTTACAAACATGCTGACCATCCAATAAGAAGAAGCAAACAAAATTTTGGAATTATGTTGAAAGAAGGTTTATTAAAAGAAAATATTGATGGGGAAGCACTAGACTGGGCATTTAAAAGAATTCTGAACAGACCAGAAAAAAGAAAAATTCTTATGGTTATTTCTGATGGAGCACCGGTTGATGATAGTACTTTATCTTCCAATGATGGAAATTTACTAGATCTTCACCTTAAAAATACTATTAAGCTAATAGAAAAAAAAAGTAATGTAGAATTAGTTGCAATAGGAATTGGACATGATGTTAGCAGGTATTATGCTAAAGCAGTTACCATTTTAGATGTTGACGAGCTTGCAGAAGTAATGTCAATGAAACTTATTGAGATGTTTTAGGTTTGCTTAAATCTATCTTCTTTAAAATGTTTTTTTTATATTTTTTTGCAAGATTTGATAAATTTTTCGCATCAGAGTTTAACAGAAATTTATCAATGCCTCCAGATTTTTCTACAGTTCTTAAAGTAGACGCAGCAACCTTAAAACTAAGTTTACTCTCTAACTTCTCACTGTATAGGCTCACAGATTGCAAGTTAGGAAAAAATTTTCTTTTAGTTTTATTATTAGCATGACTGACATTATTTCCTGTCATGGAATGCTTGCCAGTTAAATCACATTTTTTTGTCATATTTAATCCTCAAATTAATAATTAATATAAAATTAAAAAAGCTTCAACATTTAATTATATATTAGACTTTTTTCCGTACTTAATCATATTGAATACTTTATAAATTGCATCTAATAAATTTGTTCCTGGACCGAAAACTTCAGATATACCTTTTTCTTTTAATAAACTGTAATCCTCTTTTGGTATAACTCCTCCACATATTACCAAAAATTTTTCATTATTGTCATTAACTAAATCCATAAATTTAGGAACTAAAGTTAAATGACCAGCTGCATGACTAGAAATTCCAACAACATCAGCATTACTACTTTTTGCTTGGCTGAAAAGTTCTTCAGGGGTCAGAAATAGTTTTGATAGCTCTACTTCAAACCCTAAATCAGCGAAAGATGAAGCAACAACTTTAGCTCCCCTATCATGCCCATCTTGCCCTAATTTACATACAAAGATTTTAGGAGCTCTTCCTATTTTATCTTTAAAGTCCTTTATGCTACTTTTAAGATCACTTATTTTGTTTTTTTCATCAAAACTTTCAGAGTAAACATTTTTTGAAATTTTGGGCTTGGCTTCAAATCTCCCAAATACATCTTCTAAAGTGGAAGATATTTCTCCTACAGTTGCTCTAGCTCTTACAGCCTTTACAGATAACTCTAATAGATTTCCATCATTATTTAAAGCTGCATTTTTTAAATTCTTGAGAGTTTTTTTTAATTGAGAAGTATTTCTATCTTTTTTAATTTTATTAATTCTAGCTAATTGACTCTTAATGACTTTAGAGTTATTAATTTTAAGTATTTCAAAGTCTTTTTCATTGCTATTTAAAAACTTATTTACCCCTACTATTACTCTTTTACCGCTATCAATTTCAGCCTGCTTAATCAAAGCAGACTTTTCTATAAGTTCATTTGGATATCCTTTTTCAATGGCCTTTGTCATACCTCCTAACTTAATAATTTTATCAATTAAATTTCCTGAGTTAACAATCATTGCATTAGTTAAACTTTCTATGAAATAACTTCCTGCTAGTGGATCAATTACATCACAAATATTAGTTTCATGCTGAAGAATTAATTGTGTATTTCTAGCTATCCTAGATGAATTTTCTGTTGGAAGTGCCACTGCTTCATCAAAAGAGTTCGTGTGTAAAGATTGTGTCCCCCCTAATACCGCTGCCATTGCTTCAACTGTTGTTCTAATTACATTATTGTAAGCGTCCTTTTCAGTTAAAGAGACTCCTGAAGTCTGACAATGCGTTCTTAAAATAAGGGATTTATTATCCTTAGGGTTAAAGAGCTCTTTAACCTTTAATGCCCATAAAAATCTAGCTGCTCTCAACTTTGCTATTTCCATAAAAAAATTCATTCCTATTCCAAAGAAAAATGATAATCTCGGTGCAAATGAGTCTACATGTAAACCTTTGTCTATAGCAGCTTTTATATATTCAATTCCATCAGCTATAGTGAATGCTAATTCTTGCACTTCGGTAGCTCCAGCTTCTTGCATGTGATATCCAGAAATTGATATAGAATTAAACTTAGGCATTTTTCTTGAAGTGTAGGAAATAATATCCGAAATAATTTTAAGGGAATCTCTGGGTGGATATATATATGTATTTCTTACTAGAAATTCTTTTAAAATATCATTTTGTATGGTTCCAGATAAGTATTTAAGTTCAACACCCTGTTCTTCACCTGCTACTATATATGATGCTAAAATTGGAAGAACAGCCCCGTTCATAGTCATAGAAACACTCATTTTATTTAAAGGAATTCCATTAAATAAAACTTTCATATCCTCAACAGAGTCTATCGCAACTCCAGCTTTACCTACATCCCCGACCACTCTGGGATGATCGCTATCATATCCACGATGAGTGGGAAGATCAAAAGCAATAGATAATCCTTTTTGACCATTTTTTAGGCAATCTTTGTAAAACTTATTTGACTCCTCTGCAGTAGAAAATCCTGCATACTGCCTTATGGTCCAAGGTTTTCCTTTATACATTGTGGCTTTAGGACCTCTTAAAAAAGGTGGAAAGCCAGGAAATGAATTTAAATGCTCTAAATTATTTAAATCTTCTTCAGTATATAGAGACTTGAATACAATTCCATCAGGTGACTGCCATTCTAGCTTTTTTTTTTTTTTTTTTTTTTCTAATTCTTTATCTGCTAAATATTTCCAATCATTCCAACTCTTTTTACTAAATTTCTTCATCTTTATGCATCTTCTCTCGAAGACCAAGGGAGTTTAGCAATTGGTATACCTTCTTCTATAAGCTCTTCTGCTTGTTCTTTAGTAGTCTCGCCTCTTATGGGCCTAGATTTTTTCTCCCCATAATATATCTTCTTAGCTTCTTCAGTGAAGTTCTTTCCTACGTCTTCAGTATTACTTTCTATGAATTTTTTAAACTCTTTAAGCTTTTTATTGAATTTTTTATTCTTATCTTGCACCATTTTTTCATCATAGCTTTTTCTAGACTTTTTTGTTCCTTTAAGATTAGGAGCCATGAGAGCCTTTCTTATCTTATTTGAGTCACATATTGGACAGCATATTAGTTTTCTTTTATTTTGCCTATCATATTGTTCAGAGGAAGCAAACCATGCTTCAAATGTATGCCCGTTTTCACATTTTAAATCATATAAAATCATTTTATCCTTAATATAATCTATTATTACAACTTAACATAATACAATTATTCTATATTGTAATATATTTTAATATTACAATACTTTAATTATTAATCATGATAAAAGAAGCTTCAGATTGGGTTAAATTTTGTGTTAACACTATAAATAAAGCACCTGATAATAAAATTGCTTTAGACCTAGCATGTGGTTCTGGTCGACACTCAATTTTTTTGTCAAATAAAGGATATAAGGTAATATCAGTAGATTTAAATTTTTTTTATCTGACAAGTTTTTATAAATATAATATTTTTAAGATTAGATCAGATATTGAAAATCTTAATGCTTGGCCTTTCAAAGATGAAGTTTTTGATTTAATTGTAGTGACAAATTTTTTAAATAGATTGATTTTTAAAAGTATAAAAGAGTCAATGAAAAAAAATGGCTATTTAATTTATGAAACCTTTGGAGAAGGTCATGAAAGATTTGGAAGACCAAAAAATAAAGACTATTTATTACAGAAAGATGAATTATTAAATCTGACCAAAAATATGAGCTTAATTTACTATGAAGAAATTAAAGTAATAAACTTTAAAAAAAAATTTATTAAGCATAGGATTTTATGTAAAAATGTTTGATAACAATAAAATTATTTTTAATAGTCAAAGGTCTTTTAAAGCGTCTAACAAAAAAGTTAATTTATTTTTAAGAAAATTATCTGAAGATGCTATACAAAGATTAGAAATAGAACAAAGCAAAAAATATAATATTCTAGAAATTTTTGCTAAGAATAATATTTTTGTTAAGACATTAGAAAAAAAGAATATAAAAAGTGCAACCTTTCAAACTATTTTTCCTAATACAATAAACTTAAACCATCAAAATATTATTATTAATGATAATAAGTTGTCTTCTATAGAAGATGAAAGAATTGACTGTTGCATTAGTTTTTTTCCTTCATTTTCAAAATCTGATCTAACGCTTATTCTCAAATCTATATACAGAATCTTAAAATTTGAAGGTAAATTTTTATTTTTATTTTTTTCTTCTGATAGTTGCTTAAAATTAAAAAATATTTTTCATGATATATTTAAAACCAAGGTTGAAAATATGTTTATGCCAAGCCCAGATATTTTATTATTAGGAAATATAACAAACTTAATGGGATATAAGAATGTAGTTGTTGATAGATCAAGTTATCTTATAATAAATAAAAAACCAGAAGATATTTGGAGATTTATAAGAGACCTTGGAGTTTCCAATTATTTACAAAATAGAAATAAAACAGCAATTTCTAAACTTAATTACGATAAATTACGTGAAAAAATAAAACTTTTATTAACCGAAGATGGTGTAATTACTAATAAGGTTACTATAAATTATTTAATAGGCACAAAAAAAAACTAACTTCTGTAATCAGCATTTATCTCTATATATTTTTTAGTTAAATCACAGGTCCAAACCTTGCTTAACCCTTTACCTAAATGCAAATCTATATATATGAAAACTTCATTTTTTTTAAGATGATTAGTGACTAAACTTTCGTTATAATTTTTTTTAATTTCCCCATTTTTTATTACATGGTTTTTTCCTATTTTAATTGAAATTTTATTTTGATTTATATTAGAAGATGACTTTCCTATTGCCATTATTATTCGTCCCCAATTAGCATCCTCTCCTGCAATTGCAGTTTTAACTAATAAGGAATTGGCAATACTTAATGCTACATTCTTTGCTTCTTTGTCGTTTTTAGCACCCCTAACCTCAATCTCTATAAGCTTTTTTGCACCTTCTCCATCAATAACTATTTTCTTTGCAAGATCTATTGATAAACAATCTAAGTCTACTTGAAATTTTTTAAGTTGTTTCATAGTAAAAGGCTTTTCCTTATTAGACTTTTTACTATTTATAGAAAACATACTTACCATGTCATTTGTAGAAGTATCTCCATCTACAGATATGTTATTGAATGATTTTTCGAGTGAGTGCTTTAACATTTTACTCAATTGTGAAATTGATAAATTTGCATCGGTAAATATAAATGCCAACATGGTTGCCATATTTGGAGCAATCATACCAGAACCTTTGCATATTCCTATAATGTTATACTTATGATTACCTATAGTAGTTTGCTTATAGCTACCTTTTGGGAAAGTATCTGTTGTGGTAATTGCTTTAGCAAATGATGACCAGTCTTGATTGTTTTTATTTTTTTTTGTAGTTATTAAAGGCAGAGAGTTTATAATTTTTGTTATAGGTAATTGCTCTCCAATAACACCAGTTGAAGAAACTAAAATATTTTCTTTACTGCATTTAAAAATTTTAGCTAATTCATTTACTATTTTTAAAACATTTTGATAGCCTTGCTTTCCGGTATAGGCATTAGCATTTCCTGAATTAACAAATAACAGTTTTGCCTTTCCATTATTTTTAATATTTTTTAACCATTTGATGTTTGGTGCATACGTTTTAGATTTTGTTAAAACTGTTGCAACATTTGCTAATTCTTTAAAACTAACCAATGCAACGTCCTCTTTGGCCTTGCTCTTTATTCCAATATTTGCAGTATTAATATTTATACCTTTGATAGGTTTAATTTTTGAAAAAACTTGTGTAATTTTTTTCTTCATAAGTTTATAAAATAATATATAACCTATAATAAATACAAGATTAATAATTAAAAACCTGAGGAATATGTTCTCTTTTATAAAAAATAACTTTTTTACGTCACATAATCAGAAAACTCTAAATGATTACAATAAATTATTAGAAAAAGTAAACCATGAAGAAGAATATGTAAAAAAACTAAACGATAGTGATTTAAAAAATAATACTAAAAAGTTTAAAGAAATGTTAAAAGAAGGCGATGCTCTGGAGAGTTTATTACCAAAAGCGTTTGCTAATGTTAGGGAAGCAAGCATTAGAACTCTAAGTCAAAGACACTATGATGTGCAAATAATAGGAGGTATAGCATTGCATCATGGGAAAATTGCAGAAATGAAGACAGGAGAAGGGAAAACTCTTGTTTCAACTTTGGCAGCATATTTAAATGCTCTATCTGGAAAAGGTGTCCATGTAGTAACTGTTAATGATTATTTAGCAAAAAGAGATAGTGAATGGATGGGTAATATCTATAATTTCCTAGGGCTTACTGTTGGATACATTTATTCAGGAATGCCAGAGATTGAAAGGAAAAAAGCTTATGAAAGTGATATAACATACGGAACTAATAATGAGTTTGGTTTTGATTACTTAAAAGATAATATGAAATTTAAAAAAGAGGAAATGAATCAAAAAGCTTTTAATTATGCGATTATAGATGAGGTTGATAGTATATTAATAGACGAGGCAAGAACTCCTTTAATAATTTCTGGGCCAGTAGAAGACAATACTGATTTTTACAAAACAATTAATGGATTTGTCAGAGGACTCGCTAAGGAAAATTTTGATATAGATGAAAAGTCAAAATCTATAAATTTAAATACCTTTGGTATAGAGTTTTTTGAAAACCTTCTTTCAAAAAGAAATATCATTAAAGATAAAAATCTTTACAGTCCAGAAAACATCAATGTACTTCACTTCATAAATCAATGTTTAAAAGCTCACTTTTTATTTCATAAAGATAAAGATTATTTGGTAAAAGACAACCAAGTAATTATAGTAGATGAGTTTACTGGCAGAATGATGGAAGGAAGAAGATATTCTGAAGGATTGCATCAAGCTATTGAAGCAAAAGAGAATGTTATTATTCAAAATGAAAATCAAACCTTAGCCTCTATTACTTTTCAAAATTACTTTAGAATGTATCCAAAACTTGCTGGTATGACAGGAACTGCAAAAACAGAAGCTGCTGAATTTTCTGAAATTTATTCTCTTGATGTTTTGCAAATCCCTACTCACAAAAACATGATAAGAACTGATAACAATGATGAAATCTACAGAACAAGAGACGAAAAATGGGATGCTATATGTAAAGAAGTTTTAAGTGCATATAATAAAGGTCAGCCTGTTTTAGTAGGAACTACAAACATTGAAACGTCTGAGCTAATATCAAAAAAATTAAGAAAGTTTAAAATTAATCATCAAGTCTTGAATGCTAGATATCATGAAAAAGAAGCAAATATTATTGCGCAAGCAGGAAAACCATATGCAGTTACAATAGCTACAAATATGGCTGGAAGAGGAACAGACATTCAACTTGGTGGAAATTTTGAAGAGCAAAAAAATAGAGATCAAAAGTACGTAGAAAAGCTTGCCTATGATAAAAAGAGAGTAATGGAAAATGGAGGGCTCTATGTTATAGGAACGGAACGCCATGAAAGTCGTCGAATTGATAACCAATTAAGAGGAAGGTCAGGACGACAAGGAGACCCAGGATCATCAAAATTTTTTATTTCTTTGGAAGATGACTTAATGAGAATTTTTGGTTCTGAAAGACTCGATACAATGCTAAAAAGCTTAGGGTTAAAAGAAGGCGAAGCAATAATTCATCCATGGATTAGTAAAGCTATTGAAAAAGCTCAATCTAAAGTTGAAAGTAAAAACTTCGAAATAAGAAAAAACTTACTTAAATTTGATGATGTTATGAACGATCAAAGAAACGTTGTCTACAGCCAAAGAAAAGATATCTTAGAAACTAAAAATCCTTACAATTTTTTTCTAGAAATTTTAGAAGAAACTATAGAAAATATTTTAGAATTCTTGACGGATGAAAAAAAAGATGATGATGTTTACAAAGATGAAATAAAAAAGGAATTTAAAAGTAGTCTAGGGTTATTAATTAATAATATTTCATCTAATGATAAAAAAGAGATAAAAGAAGAAATATTTAAGCATATCAAAAATAGTTTAGAAGAAAAAATTAACCTTGTTGGTGTTGATAATTTTAATTTAATTTTAAGGCAATTAACTGTTCAAGTTCTTGATCAACAATGGAAGCAACATTTATTATCACTTGATAATCTTAGACAGGGTATAGGACTTAGAGCCTATGCTCAAAGAGATCCTCTAAATGAATATAAAAGAGAAGCTTTTACTATGTTTGAAGAAATGTTAAGTTCTGTTAGAATTATGATATCTAGATTAGTTATCCTTATAGAGTTTAGAAGTGAGCCATTGATTGATAAAAAAAAATCTTCTAATTATAGGGAAAGACTTCGAAATAAATAAAACTTCACATTAATTTATAATTGATAAAATATAATTCGAAGAAATTCTAGAAGTTCTTATCCACTTAAAGTTTTTTCCGCAAGGTATGGGAAAGAGACCTACTTTTTTATCTAATTTAAACTTGTATTGCTCATAAAGTTTAGTAATTTCATCGGGCGTTATGTATTTATTCCAATCATGAGTTCCAGTTGGTACTAACTTTAAAACTTTCTCCGCCATAAATATAGTTGTAAAATAAGATATTAGGTTTCTATTTATTGTAGATAGTATTATAAGTCCATTTTTATTTAAACAAGATCTTATTTCTGATAAAAAAACTTTATAATCCTTTACATGCTCTATTACTTCCAATGAAATAATAATATCAAATTTAATAGAATTTTTTTTAAAAAAATCAATGCTACCTACTTTATAGTTTATTTTTAAATTTTGATCAGCTGCTCTTTTTTTTGCTACTTTAATAAGTGCATTAGAGGTATCACAGGAAGTAACTTTTGCTCCTTTTTTTGCTAAAGACTCAGATAATATTCCTCCTCCACAACCTAAATCTAATATACTTTTTTTTTTAAATACAGATTCTAAGCAATTAAAACTTTTATATCTATTTAAAATTCTTTCTTGAATAAACAACATTCTTGTCTGATTCATAGAGTGCAAGAGTTTTAGAGGGCCATCATCATTCCACCACTCATTAGAAAGACTATCAAAATTACTTTGTTGCAATTTATTATTCCTTTAACTTATTATTTAGATATTTATTAATATATAAATATAGTAAAAAATGCAAATTATTGTTAAAAAATTCGGAGGCACATCTCTAGCTGATTTATCAAGAATAACAAGGGCAGTTTCTTATATAAAAAGGTCTATGGCTGCTGGCAATAAAGTTGTCGTTGTTGTTTCAGCTATGGGAAAAGAAACAGATAGACTTTTATCATTACAAGATAAATTAGAAGAATATAGAAATAGTGATGATATTGCTTCATTATTATCTTCTGGCGAGCAAGTCTCTAGTTCTTTTTTCTCAATTATTTTAAATAAAAATAAAATAAAAGGAAAATCATTTCAAGGATGGCAAGTACCTATATACACCAATGATAACTTCATTAATGCTATGATTACAGATATAGAAATAAAAAATATATTAAATAGTTTAAAAAATAATCATGTTCCTGTTATTTCAGGCTTTCAAGGAATAAATAATGATGGCAGAATTACAACTTTAGGACGCGGTGGTTCAGATACAACTGCAGTTGCAATTGCTGCAAAATTAAATGCTAAAAGATGTGATATTTATACAGATGTTGATGGAGTGTACACAGGTGATCCAAGGATAGTTCCAAATGCAAGAAAAATGGATACTATTAACTTTGAAGAAATGTTGGAATTATCTTCATTAGGTGCTAAAATTTTGCATACAAGGTCTGTCCAACTTGCTTTACAATATGGAGTAAAGTTGCAGGTTTTATCAAGTTTTACCGGTAAGAAAGGAACTATGTTAGTTAAAGAAACAAAGAGTCTAGAAAATCAAATTATTAGAGGTATTGCACATAGTAATAATGAAGCTTTGATAACACTTGTAGAAGTAAAAAATAAACCTGGTGTTTCTGCACTTATTTTTAATGCACTCGCAACAGAGGGTATTAACGTAGATATGATAGTACAATCAGCTTCACTTAAAGACGAAAAGGTAACCTATGGTTATACCGTAGCAAAAAGTGATGCCACAAAAACTAAAGCTGTAATGCTAAAGATACAAAAAAAGCTATCCTTCAAAGAAGTAATTATAAATAAAAATATTTGCAAAGTATCTGTCGTAGGTCTAGGAATGAGAACTAACTCAGGAGTAGCAAATACTTTGTTTTCTCATTTAGCAAAATATAATATTAATGTGCATGTTATTAGTACTTCAGAAATAAAAATTAGCATTTTAATAGATGCTAAGTACAAAGAGTTAGCTATAAGAACACTTCATGATGGATTTAAATTGGGAAAAGCTAAAAAGTAGCCATGTTACAAGAAAAAAAAATATTTAAAAACTTTTTTGAACTAGGAACATATATACAAAAAAAAAGAAGAGAAACTGGAGAAAGAGTAGAAGCTATTTCTTCTAAACTTATAATAAAAAAAGAGATATTAAAAAATATTGAAAATGGAATATTTTCACAAAATGATTATGAAAAAAATACCTATTTAAAAGGTTTCCTAAAAACTTACATGAAAGATTTAGGTCTCTTGGAGGAATGTGATATTGAAAATTTATTTATTAATAGTTCTATTGACATAAAAAGCTCTGGAGTTTCTCTAGATAACAATAAAACAAGCAGTAATAAATTTGGATCCCTTATTATTTTAGTATCTTTAATATTTATTGGCTTATTATTTTTATTTTGGAACAGAGATACTTATTACAGGCTTTTTGAATTAGAAAAACTTTTAAAATAAGGTTTTATGGAATATTTTAAGAATAAACTAAGTAGAAGAAAAACTAGATTAGTAACAGTAGGAAAAGTTAAGGTAGGAAGTAATGCGCCTATAACTGTTCAATCAATGACAAATACAGTAACCCATAACCTAGAAGCCACAATTCAACAAATAACGGATTTAGAAAATGCCGGCGCTGATTTAATCAGAGTATCTTGTCCTGATGAGAAGTCTACTAAAGCTCTTAAAAAAATAGTAGAAAAAGCAAAAGTTCCTATAATAGCAGATATTCATTTTCACAGCCAAAGGGCAATAGAAGCAGCAGAGGCTGGGGCATCTTGTTTAAGAATTAATCCTGGTAATATTGGTAAAATTGAAAAAATAAAAAATGTAGTAGATGCAGCTAAAAAAAATAATTGTGCAATAAGAATTGGTGTTAATGCAGGATCATTGGAAAAAGAATTCATTGATAAGTTTTATAGAGCTACTCCAGAAGCTATGCTAGCGAGTGCATTGAAGCATATAAAAATCTTAGAAAGCCTTAAGTTTTATAATACAAAAGTTAGTGTTAATGCTTCAAATGTGCAACTAGCAATTGAGTCTTATAAATTATTGGCAAAGAAAACAAGTTATCCCTTACATTTAGGTATAACAGAAGCAGGTAGTCTTATAACAGGAACCGTAAAATCAGCTATAGGAATAGGAAGTCTTCTTAATGAAGGAATAGGAGACACTATTAGAGTATCTTTATCAGATAATCCAATAAATGAAGTTAAAGTGGGTATTGATATTTTAAATTCCTTAGGTATTAGAAAGTCTGGATTAACTATTATTTCATGTCCATCATGTGCTAGACAGCAATTTGATGTAATAGAAACAGTAAAAAAAATAGAAAATAAATATGCAGGTATTAAAAAACATATTAGCATATCCATTCTTGGATGTGTTGTTAACGGGCCAGGTGAAGCTAAGCATGTAGATATGGGTGTTACTGGAGGAGGAAATAACAATCATCAAATTTATTTAAATGGAAAAAAAAGCTTTATAAGTAAAAATCAAGATCTTACTAAAGTAATCTCAGACCTGATTGAAGAAAATTTAAAAAATGAGTAATAAAAAAATTTCTACAGTAAGAGGAATGCATGATATTTATGGAACTTCCTTCTTCAAGCAAAGAGACATTATAGAAAGCTTTATAAAAGTTGCTTCTCTTTTCAACTTTACTCCTATGAATACTCCAATTATGGAGCACAGTGAAGTCTTTCTTAGAACACTTGGAGACTCTTCAGACGTTGTAATGAAAGAAATGTATTCTTTTTTTGACAAAAGCGATGATAGCATAACACTAAGGCCTGAAGGGACTGCTGGAATTGCTAGAGCATTGATATCAAATGGATTTACTCAAAACTTGCCTCAAAAATACTTTTATTACGGCCCTATGTTTAGATATGAACGACCTCAACAAGGAAGGCTTAGACAATTCAATCAGGTGGGATTAGAGTTTTTCGGAAAAGGTAGTTATTTAGAAGATTGCGAGGTTATAAGAGCGGCACACCATTTTTTAATAGACCTAGGCATACAAAAAGATGTGGTACTTAAAATAAATACTATTGGAAAACTTGATAGTAGAAAGAATTTTATTAAAGAAATAAAGAATTATTTTAACAAAAATAAGAAAAAATTATCATCTGATAGTTTAAAAAGACTGGATAGAAACCCATTAAGAATTTTAGACTCAAAAAATTCTGAAGATAAAGAATTACTTAAAAAAGCTCCTATTATTTTTAATTTTCTGAGCCAAGATGAATTAAAGTGCTTTGAAAATGTAAAAAGCATTCTAAATAGTATGGATATTGATTTTGTAGTAGATCCCTTTTTAGTTAGAGGTCTAGATTATTATAGCAACACAACATTTGAATTTACTTTAAAGAAAAAT
>MDTC01257801.1_pt1 | contig 17787 bp, 12 predicted proteins | sample 811181 | NCBI WGS metagenome assembly MDTC01 (sample SAMN05326644, study PRJNA326480) | marine metagenome | isolation source: seawater | place: Pacific Ocean: North | collected 2011 | reverse complement strand
GCTGCCTTGTCGGCTTCGGCGTAGGTGGCCTCATCGATTCGAATCGAGAGTGGACGCCCTCGAACGGCTTTTCTAATATGCTGGTTCGCTGTTTTATTGGCTGCGCCATGACGGCCGGGCTTTATTTGGTGTTTAAGGCGACAGTGCCGCTGGACAGCGAGGCCCCGCTTGCACTTTGTCTCCGCTTCGGGGCAGGTGCTGGATTGGGATTTGTCGCATTTTGCGGGGCGCCTGCCATGATGCGCCGCGTGGGTCTTTTCAAGGCAGGCTAAACCGTCTTAGTCCAGATGGGAAACGGCACACCTGTCGATCACGATCGCGGCGCGAGTATCATCCGGAAAGCCAAACCCAGATTTCGACGGCGCATAATACATGCACATTTGCGTCCCGCTACCGGCGACGATGGCCTGCCCCCAAACGAGATTTCTAAGGTCGAACAGCCCGCAGCCGAACAGCTCTTTGAGAACGTCTCGATCCGTATTGTTGTTGAATCGAGCTTCAAGCCAGTCTCGGTCGCAAATGGAGCGTTCTAACGCATCGAATGGGCCGATCTGATTTACCTGTATTCCGTCAGCGGTCAAGGACTGCGGTGCAGAGAACTGATAGCAGCCCTGATTTTCGTTTGATTGAGACCAGCTGGACCAGCAGCGGATCATATTGTTGAGAACCGTCATTTGAGCATCAACATCACCGCCGCCGCCGCCCTGACCCTCTCGTGGCCCGCAGTCCGAGCAATCCGTTCCGAAGTCGCAGAAGTCGAAATCCGAATTAGGACCGCCGTCATCACAATCTCCGTCGCTGGGTGTACCACAGGTGTCGGAGCAAATCTGCTCTGCACCGCCGCCTAAAGATGAGCCTTCGACACAGAAACCGCCGTCGGTGCATGTGTTGCGTTGGTCTGCATTGCAGCTGCCATTGCCATTGCATTCAACACAGACATTGTTGGTCGGATGGCAGAGCCATTTGCCCGTGCAGTCACAGGCATCTTGGCACGGACCTCCGCGGGCCTGATAGCAGAGTGGCTGATCACCACAGGCTTGAACGGTGGTGCATTCGGCCGACGGATTACATTGTGCAGAATCGGCGCACGGGGACCCGTCTCGGAGCCGGCACTGACCGATCTCTGGATTGCAGTACAAGGCAGGGTCTGGCCCACATTCATTGTCCGCATTGCAGGGGGCGCCAGCAGTCCCTAAGCACCGGCCTCCGTTACAGGCCTGTAAGCGATGGGGGCATTCGTCTACGCGGTTGTCACAGTCGTCGTCGACCGAATTGCATTGTTCCATAGCACCCGGGTTAATTTGTGGATCGTTTTCATTGCAATCGAGGCTGCCCCGCGGGCAATCCCCCTCACCATATTGGTCACCGTCCTGGTCCATACATTGCCCGACCCCCATTTGCACACACGGTCGATCTCCGCCTTGGCAGTCGTCGTCCTTGCGGTTGCCGCAGATCTCTGTTCGCCCATTGTGAACACGCGGGTCATTGTCATCACAATCGGGGCCGAGGCAGCCTCGACCTGTACCATACCCGTCCCGGTCTCGGTCTTGGCAGTCCGCTGGGATCATCAGATCGGAGCCGTTGCAGTCTTGGTCGATGCCGTCGTTCGGAATATCGCGTGCACCTGGGTTAATCGCTGGGTTTCGGTCGTTGCAGTCAAATCCATAACAGCCTTGGCCCTGGCCAAACCCGTCGCGGTCTGCGTCAACATCGCAACCGACCGGGCAGGGGGTGTCCGAGCCACTGCAATCTTGATCTCGGTTATCACCGCAGATCTCTGTCGCCCATGGGTTTGTATTTGGATCTTGGTCGTTACAGTCAGGCCCATAACAACCACTGCCCAATCCGAAGCCATCGACATCATTGTCAGTACAGTTCATGAGGCACGGCGCATCGCCGCCGCTGCAATCATCGTCCTTGCGATTTCCACAGCGCTCGGTTTGACCAGGGTTTACGCTTGGGTCCTGGTCATTACAGTCGCCGCCTGTTCTCCGGTCGCTATTGCATGCCGAAGAACTATAGCCATCACCATCTTGGTCGGGACATTGATTGAGACATGCCCGGTCTCGGGCGGGCACTTGTCCGTTACAATCGTTGTCCTCGTTCATATCCCCGCAGTCTTCTTGTCGACCTGGATTGACCGCATTGTTGTAGTCGTTGCAATCACCGCCGCGGGGAAGCGCATTGGGGTTTGGATTGCAGATGCGGTCTTGGTACCCATCGTTATCTCGGTCTGGGCAGTTTGAATTCACTCCGCCTCCATTGCCGCCAGTCCCATTGCCAGCCGTTCCGCCTGCCCCTGGAGTGCCGCCATAGCCGGGGCCTGTATTGCCTGTTGCAGGTTCCTGGTAATTGTCGCCGCATGCTAAGGCCAAGATGCATGACATGATCAGAGTTATTCGTTTCATACGTCCCCCGTGGAGTGCTTGATTCGTGCTGAAGTGCCTGCTTACCGCAAGTTATCCTGAATGTCGGCACTTTTTATAGTTCAAATGTATGCAGCCTTGGACATTAGGTCAAAACTTTACGCCAAAACTGACATAGTTCGGCCCAATGTCTATTTTGGCGGCCTTGTCATCGAGCCAATAGTATGTAGCCCACCCTGCTGTAATGACGCCAGCACCGAGAAGAGCCCACCCAGTAATTTGGAGTTGTTGAGCTTGATCGATGGACGCCGCTTGCCTCTCATTTGCGGAAACATAGTCCGCGTAGTCTCGTCTCTCAGCTGCTTGCCGCGCGGTGTGATTCCAGTCAAAAGCCTCGTCGGCGGCCGCTCGCGCTAAGAAATAGGCCGTCAAGCCGGCACCCAGTAGACTTGCTGAGAGGCCGGTCCAAACCCAGGCCACCTTGTCGTCGGCAGCCGGAGTCGCGCGTCTCATAGACAGCGCTTTGAGTCGTTTGCAATGCCCCTGAGCTGCCTGAATGTCCCCCTGCTTGAGGATGCGACACAAGATTCGATGGGCGGGCAGTCGTTCAGGTGCGAGTCGGACGGCCGCATCGAGGGCCAATCTTGAATGAAAGGTACGTTTGGCCTTTTGAGCGCTCTGAGCACGCATGAGCAATGCCCTGTAGCTGACGTCCGTGTTTGCAGCGAGCACGGTGCAAGATAGGCTCAAGCGGTCGGCGCCTGCCGATGCCATCTTTGCGATTTCCACTGCGGTAGTCCGGTCAGTCTTGACTCGGAGAAGAAGCTCGGCTCCTTCGCATGCCAAAGGCGCGTTTTTTTCTTTGATACTGATCGCTTCAATTGAACGTGCGTAATTTAATAAGGTGATTTGATCTTGTCTGCATTCCGGCCTTTCGAGTGCTCGACCAAATTCCTGAGCGGCTGCTGCGGGTCCTTTCGACCGGTAGGCTTTCAGTCCGGAATCGGCGCAGGTTCCATTGGCAGCCCCAGTTGAGACCAGCTGTATGCAGGTAAAGATAAGGAGAATCCTAAGGCGTCTCACGATACGTATTGCAACCCATTCCGATGACACTACAGGCTAGGTTATACCGCTGACGATATGTTTTTACACGTTCTTTGGACGCCCGCTCCATAGAGCGTAGTGTTCTGCGAGCCTGAGGACAGCTGCACCCCTCAAGCTGGGCATCAAATTTCAATATGAGGGCTGCCAAACCTTTTTTAGCCTTGGTCTCTGCTGCAGCCGTCCTGCGTTTTCTAAAAGGTCTCCGTTTGTGCTTCTTTTTGACGGCGAGCTTTTTCTCGGCCCGCTTTGGTTTTACGACAATGAGCTTTGGCTTAGGCCTCATGACTACGGGCTTTGATCCAGTTGACATCGGGCTCGATTGTGGAGCGGTCATGCGACTTGCATCGGGCCCCTTCGAGACATTGATGCCTGTAGTTTTTGACGCCACTGGCTTTGAGCTGGCTGGCCTTTGGGCCTGCGGTGCGGTCGGGACCGATGGTTTTTTCATGGTGAAAACTTCGATGGTTCGCTGTCCGAGTGCTTGCGTTGTCTTGGACAGTGAGGGGGACTTAACGGGTGAGTCGTGGCCCGCGACCGTGTAGTAGACAAGCCCGGCAGACGCTACGATGAAGACAGCAACCCACAGCAGTCTGGCTCGCCGATGAGTGGTATTGACATGCAGCTCCTTGTCCAACGGAGCTTCGATGACGCCTCGCCAGCCAGATTGAGACCCATCGGATTCAGCAGCCGTCATAGTGCCTGACTCCGATACCAGGCTTTGGTCCACCAGCGGTCTATTGCCTACGTGCTCTGTTGTCGTGGTTTCCAAACTGGTGCTGTGGTCGATGGTCGGATCCAGGCTTTTTGCTTGCACGATGTCGATAGGCTGAGTCATCTTGACGGCGTCTGTGCCACTGACCGCGACCCACGCTTCGATGAGTGCGCTTTCCAGTTGTTTAGTGCCCTGAAACCGCCCAGCTGGATCCTTATTCATTGCTTTACGTATGACGGCATCGAAGGGCCCCAGTTGGAGCTGGCTTGGCAATTTTGGGACGGGGTCTCTCAGATGAGATGCCGCAATTTCAGCCTGGTGACCATTGAAGGGTGTCTGTCCGGAGAGCATCCGAAACACTAAGACGCCAAGCGCATAAATATCGGTCCATTGGCCAAGCGCTCCGTTCATGAGCTGCTCTGGGGCCATGTACTTGGGTGTACCAACCAGCAGGCCCGCTTGCGTGAGGGGAGGTGTCTCCGAGTCACGGCCAGTCGGGGTGAGGGTCTTCGCAATCCCGAAATCGATGAGTACCACTCGGTCTGCACCTTGGCTGTCATCGATCATGATATTGCTGGGCTTTAGGTCTCGGTGAACAATTTTAACGGCATGAATTGCGCCAACGGCCTCGGTTAATTGCCTTAAGATGGGCAGGGCTCGCTCGATGGGCAGCCCATTTCTGTTTCGGAGTAGCTGCCATAGGTTCTGGCCGCCAACGAACTCTAGGACCATATACAGCTTTTCAACGTGGGACCCATAATCGTAGACGGTGATTACGCTTTCATGACGGACATTCGATAGCGCCTTTGCCTCTCTTAAGAAACGGCTGCGCAGCTCCTCATCATGGGCGTCATCCTGGCTTGTCGCACCAATGATTTTGATGGCAGCGAGCCTGTCTAGTCTCACATGTCTCGCCTTGTACACACTGCCCATGGCACCCGATCCAAGACGGTCAAAAATCGCATAGGATTGACCGATGATCTGACCGATTAGGGGATCATTCTTGTGGGTTCCACTACGCCTGACATCCAGAAGAACCCCGCCGGCACAGTCACATAATGAACCCGGCAAGCGGTTCCGATAGCCTTGCTGGCATCGATGACATCGGACAGTTAAATGTTCGGCGGTGTCTGTCATGGGTTCTATTCTATAGCCTTAGCTGTCTTATCCCAAGGTATTCGACAAATCGACAGATGACATGCTTGGGCAAATCATTTGCTTCTGTTCTTCGTCTATAGTCCACTGTAGCCAAGGGAATCAATTAGGAATGTCGAAGATGGGTAGGTCTGTATTGTGTCGCATCGCATTTGCCGTGGCCTCGCTCTGCTTCGCCGCTTGTTCCGAAGACGGTGCAGGGGCCAATGGGCAAACGGTTATCATCAGCTCTGACGCGAGGGTGGAGACCGATGGCTCCATTGCCACTGGCGATGCGTTGAGCATGGATGTCGAGATTATGGATGCAGCTGAGGTGGACACAAGTGCGCCTGATGCCTCTGCGCCTATTCCCGATGCAATGCCCACGCCTCCTGATATCTGCGAGACCCTTGGATTGACTAAACGGCCCTTTAATCCAGATGGAACTGCCACGTTTGAATTTGGGGATGCAGCCGGCGGATTCACTGCAAACACGCTCAGTGGGTCATGGTCTCTAGCCGAGGAGTGGAGCGGTTGCGACTCCTATGTTTTTCTGACCTATTTTCCCGACATCAGAGCAAATCCGGATGGGTCCCTTTGGGCGGGAGATGGGCTTTGGGCGTCTAGGCTCGCGGAACTCTTCGAGGCTGGGCCTAGAAACGTTCACTATTTCTTCGTCTCGTACGAGGACGAGCCGGCTGCCATAGCTGAACGAATGGCGGCCCAGCGGCAGCGTCTGGAGTCGGAGATGGCCAATCGCCTGACGACCGAGGCCGAACGGGCTTATTGGCGTTCGCGTTTTCACTTCGTGACAGACCGGGTGACGGCTATCGATGGCAGTGTCGGCGCGTATTTTCGTGATTATATGAGGTTCCTATTCACGCCGTCTAGCGTTGTGGACTTAGGGGACCGGGGGCGAGCGCAACCACCGCTTCCTTTCGCATTCGCGATCGATCGTCAGCAGAAATGGGACTCTGTTGGTAGTTTGAGCCCTGTGGTTGGTCAGCCGTCAGTATGGGGAATGGCCGCTTATGCACCCCATTTTTTCAACCATAAGGCTGACATAGCGTCACAGATTGACGAAAGCGACGCAACGGTGGTCACGATTCTGGATGAAATGGTGACCGCCCGCCATCATGTGAGGACCGTGACCCTTCCGGACGCAGACACAATGGCTGGCTTTGACCGTTTGGAAATCGATATCCAGGTGACGTGTCCTTACCGGAATGTTTTCGCATGTTCGGAATGGGACCGGAATGCTCGAATTCAATACTGCTTCGATCCCGAGTGTGCGGACCGACGAGAAATCGTGCGCTGGATAACCCCGTATTGGAGGCGTGGGCACCGACGATGGGTGATTGATGCGAGTCCATTCCTAGCCTATTTAAGGACTGGGGGGGCGCATACTTTTAAAATCGAGATGGGCCCAACTTGGGAGCGGGCCACAGAGCGCGGGGCACGTTTTGATTTGAGATTCTCAAGCGCTGGCGGCCAAAAAGCGGTCGGTGTGCAGCGTTTATATCAGGGGGGTGGGTTCAACGCAGAATACAATATGAACCACGGTCCAGTAGAGGTGTCATTGCCAGCTGACGTCGCGCGGGCGGAATTGGTTGTGATTTTGAGTGGACACGGTCAAAACGGCGATGCGAACTGCTCTGAATGGTGTGACCATCGACATGTCTTTTCCGTCAATGGGACTGCGTTGGAGGAAATCCGTTCTGAATTACAGATTGGTCAATTACGAGGATGTGCCCAGGAGTCTCGTTCGGGGGTGCCGCCGGGGCAATTTGGTAATTGGGCGATCGCGAGAGCCTACTGGTGCCCGGGGTGGCCGGTCGATGCAATGCGCTTCGATGTCACAGACCTTCTTACGGGGGACGATGCCCAGCTGGTGACGTACTCCGCAAACATGGGCGGCGGGGATCCTGCTGGAGGCAATATTGATTTGAGTGTCTACATGGTTTGGTATGCAGACTAAAAAAGCATTCTTGGCCCGCTTGTATGCTGTAAGCTGGGGGGGCTTGCTGCTTTTGAGCATGTTCAGCTGTCATGGTGGACATGAGCAAGACTCACTCATCGTTGTTGACGTCTATATTGAGCCCATTGATGTCGGCATCGCGATTGATGGCGCCGGGCCCCTCGATCAAGACGATTCGGACTCACGCGTCGGGATGGCTGTGGGCGATATGGCCGTTTCCCAAGATGCTGCAGGCCCGCCTCAACTAGGGGCCCCAGTGCTGACGGCTTTGAGCCCGACCCAGCCCGCAGCCATACAGGGCGATTTGGCCTATGGCGCAGATGGGACTCTCGGCATGACCTGGTGCGGGATGGGCGATGACCGACTGACGGTTTGGTTTTCATCCTTTGATCGTGGCGGCAATGGCTTAGCAGAACCAGTCTCGTTGAGTGCTTGGACGTCGGGCCAAGAGAATGAGCCCGTCATCTGCCCCTTGTCTGAGGGCGGCTTCGCGGTTGCTTGGGCGGCAGATACTGGAGGGCCGCAACCTAATCTACATGTTCGATATCGGATCGTGTCCAGGGATGGGTTGCCTGAGGGCACCGAGAGCCGTCGCATTGGAGACGATACGCTGGGCAACCATTGGCTGCCGTCCATCGGCTGTCTCGAGTCCGGCGGCTTTGTTGTCGTCGGCGTGTCGGCTGAGGACAATGGGACGTTTGGCATTTTTCACGCGCGTGTCGGCGAAACGGGTGAATTGAGTTCATTGACGAGAGTAAATGAAGATGCGCAGGGGAGTCAGCTCTATCCGAGCATAGCGGTGGACCGACGTACGGACACAAGTCTCGTGGTGTGGGAACATCATTTTGACGACATGCGTCCGAGTCAGCTGCGAGGGCGCTGGATCTCAGCCGATGGGGTGGCCCAGGCCGGTGAGTTTATCGTAGGGCCAGTTGATCTCGGCCTTGAGAAACCGGCTGTAGCCGTTACAGCTGATACTGGGGATGCCCTTATCGTTGGGCATATTGCCATGCCGCGTCTCTTCTTATATCGGCTCGCTGGTGGGCAGTCACAAGCGGTCGCGTTGGCGTTTGCACAGTCAGACCGCTCGTATTTGGGGGCCCTCTCAGCGAATCCACGGGGTGGTTTTGCTCTTTTGAGACTGAATGGGTTGCGTGATGATGTTGGCATTGTGCTCAACGTTCTGGACACGGCGGGTTCGGTGATTCACACGGCTGAGCTTGATAGGCAGAACCTGCCACCGTATACACCCGCGGTTCATGCCTCAGAAGCGGGCTTAGCGGCTCTTTGGACCGTTAGCCTGCCTGAGCGGGCGTATGGCCTGCGGCTGGCTCGCCTGCTGCGCCAGTAAGTTAGGGCACTGGCTGAGGCCAGCTCGAGTCGTGGAAGGTCTGGACTTCGATGAGGTGGCCATCGGGGTCGTTTACAAAAAACTGCGTGATGTTATAGCGTTCGTTGTATCGCGGAGGGCCATCCGGCGTGTACCCCCCGTCGGTCAGCTTGCGATGGACCACCTCTAAATCGTGGCTGACCAGTGTGAGAATCATGCCCGCTGTCGGCCGCGATTCTGCGCAATTACAGAGTCCAAGGAAGGCCGTCTGGCGCGGGTCGATACTTAGAATGGTGCAGCCATCTTGCACCAGTGCCTTTTTTAGCCCCAAGGTCGCTTCATAGAAGTTCAATGACCGCTCTTGGTCTTGTACGTAGAGGAATGTGACGGCTTGTGGGAATGGGTGAGACATGACGCTGTCCTGGGTGTTTAAATCGTGGCCGCCAGCCGTGTTCCTTGGTCGATAGCTCGCTTTGCGTCTAGCTCCGTCGCGACGTCAGCACCACCGATAAGGTGGACGATCGCCCCCCCCGACTCCAGTTCAGAGACGAGGTCGCGATTGCTCGTCTGCCCAGCGCAGATAATGACGTTGTCGACATCGATGATTTCGATTTCCCGCGTGGTCTTGTTTCTAATATGAAGGCCGAAGTCATCGACGCGCAGATACTCAACGTTCGGCAACATGGTGACGTGCCGTTTTTTCAGTTTTGCGCGGTGTATCCAGCCTGTTGTCTTCCCCAAATTGGCCCCAAGTTTCCCTTCGGACCTTTGGAGCAGAATGATCTCGCGGGTGGGTACGGCCGCTTTGGATTCAATCCCTTCGATTCCACCACGGATTGACGTGTCTTTGTCGATGCCCCATTCATCGAGGAAGGCATCTATGTTCAGTGCGGTTGATTCAGTCCCACAGCTCAAGTATTCGGCTACATCGAAGCCGATGCCGCCAGCCCCTATGATGGCAACACGCGGTCCGATGTGGGTCTCCGGCTTAAAGACGTCTAAATACCCAAGGACTTTGGGGTGGTCGTGACCCGGAAATGTGACCTGCCTAGGATGGACACCGGTCGCTAAAATATATTCGTCGCATTGGGCTGCAAGCAGAACTTCCGCTGTCTGTCGGGTCCCGAGAACCAGTTCGACGCCTGTATCGTCTAAGCGATTTCGATAGTACCTCAGGGTCTCATAGAACTCTTCCTTACCTGGGACTTTCTTGGCCACATTAAACTGCCCACCTATTTCATTTGACGCATCAAATAATGTGACGTGATGGCCACGTTCCGAAGCATGCGTGGAAAAGGCCAAACCGGCTGGGCCTGCGCCGATGACAGCTAAGGACTTTGCTTTGACTGTTGGTTCGAAAAAGACTTCCGTTTCGTGGCAGGCCCTCGGATTCACCAGACAGCTCGCTATCTTGTTTTTGAACGCATGATCGAGGCAAGCCTGGTTGCAGCCGATGCAGGTGTTGATGCGGTCGGCTCTGTCCTCGCGCGCCTTTTTTACAAAGTCGGCATCTGCGAGAAAGGGTCTCGCCATAGAGACCATGTCGGCATGGCCATCCCGAAGCACGCGCTCAGCCACATCGGGGGTGTTGATCCGATTGGAGGTGACCAAAGGTACATTAACGGCGTTCATAAGTCGCTCTGTGACCCATGTGAAAGAGGCTCGTGGCACCATGGTGCCTATAGTTGGGACACGGGCTTCATGCCACCCGATGCCTGTGTTGATAATGCTGACGCCCGCCGTCTCCAGCTCTTTGGCGAGGATCAGGACCTCATCCCAAGTGCTTCCACCCTCCACTAAATCCAACATAGACAGCCGAAAGATGATGATAAAATCCGAACCCACTGCGTCACGGGTTTGTTTCACGATCTCAATGGCTAATCGAATGCGATTTTCGTATGCGCCCCCCCATTCGTCAGTGCGACGATTTGTACGCTCCGCGATGAACTGGTTGATCAGGTAGCCCTCAGACCCCATGATTTCGACGCCGTCATAACCGGCTTCTTTGGCAAGGCTTGCACACCGCACAAAGTCCTTTATCGTTCCGCGAATCATTTTTGCGGTCATGGCTCTTGGGGTAAACATGCTGATTGGGCTTTTAAGTTTACTCGGTGCCACGCAGAATGGGTGATAGCCATAACGCCCAGCATGCAAGATCTGCATGCAAATCAAGCCATTCTCGGCGTGGACGGCCTGGGTAATGAGGCGGTGCTTTCTAACCTCTTTGGCATTGGATAGTTTGGCGCCGAGCGGCTTCAGCCAACCCTCTCGATTGGGAGAGAAGCCGCCCGTTACAATCAAGCCAGCCTCACCTCGTGCGCGTTCGGCAAAATAAGCCGCGAGGCGCTCAAATCCTCCGCGTTTTTCTTCGAGGCCCGTGTGCATGGACCCCATCAAGGTTCGATTCCTTAACGTGAATGAACCGACCGTCAGTGGTGCTAGGAGTTTTGGATAGCGGCTATGGTACTTTTGGGCTGGAGTCATTTTCGGCACCCCGCAGTCAGCTTAAGTTTGAACTTTAGAATGCCAGTCATGAGCCGGCGACAGAGCAATCGCTGAATCGGACAATTGGGGCCAAGAGGGTCCGACGATTATTCCAATCCTGGTTTTGTCCAATGGCGCTTATTCGTGTGAGCAGTGAATAGAAATTGCTCGCAACGGTGACACCACGCACGGGTTGAATGCGGACGCCATCTCGACAGAGGAAACCTTGGGCCCCAAAGGAGAAATTACCCGTGACTAGATTGGCGCCGGAATGGACCCCTTGTAAGGATACAATTTCGAAGTATGTGCCGCTGGTTGGGTCATTGTCTTGACCGCGACCGATGACAAGGTGGCGGCTGGCAACACCCAGCTTCCCCTTTGGCGACCGTGAGCCATTGGCGGTTGTTTGCACATTGAAATAATTGGCACTGACGCTATTATGGAGCAGCGTCTCCAGTGTGCCTGACCCAATAATTGTCGTTTCTTTTGCCTGAAAACCTTCATCATCAAACGCACCATAGGCAAGACCACCTTTGACGGCGTTGGCATCGGTTATGCTGAGACTTTCGGACGCCACAGCGTCGCCGACCTGGTCTTTGAATCGGGTCATGCCTTTTTGAGCTGCCTGGCCACTCCAGGCTTGCCCGAAAGCCCCAAGGACATCGGTGAGGCAGTCGCGACTGAAGATCACATCGTACTTACCGGTTTCGATGGGCGTTCCGTCCAGAAGGGCAAGTGATGTCGAATAAACGGAACGAATGCATCGACCTATATCAAGTTCGGGAAAGCTCCGAGCGCCCGTCCCTTCATAGAAAAGACTTTGTTTGCCGTCCGCGTCGATCAGGGCTGAAGTATAGCAGCTCACCTGTCGCTCACGCTGGGCGCAACGGGCGCCGTTGGTATTTGCAACGAAGTGCTCATATTCAACGTCAACCAGTCCATTGTAAGGTGCCTTTGCGGGTATAGGCCGCTCGGTCATCGCTTTCTCTAGGCGCAAGACCGTCTCGATCTTATCCGCAGTCGACGCGTCATCTGCCCGGTTGTGCTCCGACTCTTGAGCATCGATTGACAACGATGGCGCGCTGATGGCCTCATCGGCATTTCGCCGGGTGAAACGCGTGTTGTCGACCGCCGTTTTAAACATTCGATCAATCGCGTTTGGTTCGAGGCTTTCGGAGTAGCTCATACCGACATGAGCATCTTGGATCAACCGAATGCCTATGGAGCGGGTCGATGCGACTGAATATTCGGAAATCTCTCCATTTTGAGCCTTCAGTGAGAGCTTTTTTGCTCCTGTCAGAACGACGTCAGCCGATGCACCTATGGCGTCCGCCCGATTCAAGAGGGCCTCTATCAAGGCGTCGTTGGGCGTACTCATGCTTGACCCCCAACTAAAATCTGGTCCACCTTGATTGCGGGCTGGCCGACCGTGGTCGGTACGGCACCACTCACCGAGCCGCACATTCCTGCGGCCAGCTTGAAGTCATTTCCCACCATGCTGATGCGCTTCAGGACGTCTGGTCCTGTGCTGATAAGGGTCGCCGACTTCAAGGGCCGGCTGACCTTGCCGTTTTCGATTAGGTAGGGCTCGATAATGGAGAAGTTGAATTCGCCTGTACCTGGCGTCACAGAGCCGCCACCCATCGTGCGTGCGTAGATGCCTTTATCGATACTTGAAATCATGTCGTCAAGGGAACTGTCACCGGGCTCGATAAACGTATTGCGCATTCGCGATGCGGGTGCAAAGCGGTATGATTGCCGACGGCCCGAGCCTGTGCGTTCATACCCCGTTTTAATGGCCCCCATCTTATCGACGAGGAAACTCTCTAATCTGCCGTCCTTGATCAATTGGGTACGCTTGGTCTGCATGCCCTCGTCATCAATATTGATCGAACCCCATTCGCCGGTCATGAGTCCATCGTCCACGGCATTTACAACCGGGTTAGCTATCTGCTCGCCGAGCTGGTCATGGAATACTGATGCTTTTTGGGCAACCGAGGTCGTCTCCAGTAGGTGGCCACATGCTTCGTGGAAGATGACCCCTCCAAACCCATTGCCTAGGACCACGGGCATCTCTCCGGATGGGCAGTCCGCAGCCCCTAAAGTCACCAGAGCAATACGCGCTGCTTCTTTGCCTATGGATTCCGGGCTGATCTCGTCGCTGAATTCCCAACCCTTGAGGGCGCCCGGTAGGTGATGACCGTTTGATTGTAAGGGACCATCTGTTGCGACCGCGATGCCCTGAAGCCGACAGTAATTACGTGTGTCAGTTACGTGAAGGCCTTCGGAGTTGAACAGAATAATGTTCTGTTGACGCTGTAAGATCCGAGCGATCACCTGCGATATTTTCTCGTTCTCAGCGCGTGCAGCTCGATCGACACGTCGGGCGTACTCGATTTTGGCGTCCAGGTCGTCAATTTTTGCCAGAGGCGCTTTGCTCTGATGCCGGTCCGAATAGGCCTGTGTTTCGAATGCCCCGAGGGTGCAGTTGTTGGCGGCTTGCTGCTGATTGGCGACAAGCTCGGTGGTAATCCGCTGTAATTCGTCGACATCGGTACGGTTTGTGTAGCCGTAGAGGATTCGCTCTCCAAAGAAGAGACGAATGCCTATGCCAAAATCGATTCCTGCCTGTATTGACTCGATGTCGCCAGATGAAAATTCGATATTGGAGGTTAAATTCTGTTCGACGAACAGTTCTGCGAAATCCGCACCAGTCGATAGTGCGTGGTCAATAACAGTTCGGGCGGTATTGTCGTTCAGCATGCGTCGGTCCTCGTGTTCAAGGCCTATAGCAATAGCTGACCTCTCAGCAGAGTACAATCAAAGAGCCGAATTTATAAGCTCGATGTACGTTGTCTACGGATGACGTTAGATGGCGGTGGACGTCTCCATGAGACCCCATCAGCCTACGCCAGCAAGTGATTCGATAGATCGATTGGCCTTTCGGTTACCTAAACCTGGGCGGTTGCAGCGGCTCGATGCGTCCCGACCCGTTGTTCGTAAGTAGCCCCAATGATTTCGGCGGCCTGTTCGAGGCTCAAGGTACCGAGGTCTACAACGAGGTCATAGGCACTGGTTTCCGCAAGGTCCCGCCTGTATTATCGCTTGATAAAAGGCGCCCGTTGCTTGCCAATCTGTTGGATTTCAGCGGCCGCAGCCCGCTCAGACACCTTTTTGCATTTGTCTAATTGCCGGACACGTTGTGAGAATGGGGAGATAACACGATCGTGGCGGGCCGACCCCTCATCAAGAATTTGCTGTGCGCCACGGCCTACGATGACAGACACACCATGTTTGCGAAGTGTGTGAACAAAACGTATCAACTGACGAAGGGATTCGCCCCCTGAGTACGAGCGGCCTCTGAGGATCATATCGAGGAAGACATCCATAAAGTTTAGGGTGTTCTCGTCGAGGGTCGCAATCATCGGCTCGTCGACGCCCGCTCGTTTAGCTAACGTATTGACAAGCTCTTGGTCCCAAAAACGAACCCAGAGTTCGCGGCGATGAGCTGACCCAGATCGCCGCCTCTAGTGCCCTATTGTCTGGAGAGTGCACTGCAGGCCATGACGGAGCCGCCATCACGGCCTCCAGTGTTGACTTTTCATGTCTCGAGCCACAGCCTGAATCGGCGATCTACGATGGCGCCGATACGGCCTGACGAGCGTTCCATTGAATCCCACAAAAAAATGGTTTCCGCTGCGTCAATTGAAGGTCGTGTGACTCCATTTATGCAAGGGGCCTTGGGCAAGGGGTAGACTCAGTGGCATTTAAGCGTCCTAGAGCTGCGCCACGAAATTCTGGTCAGGTACACTCAGAATCAGCAGTTGCTGATTGACAATGCGCTCGTCCGGAAGGCGGTCCGGGGTGACCTCAATGCGAGCAAGCCAAGTCTGGCCATCACTGGCCAGCGACTCAGGAAGTCGTGCGGCGGCGCTCCGCACGCCACTGACCAATTCGAAGGCGTCGTGCAAGCTCTGGTCAGCTTTGTCTTGGTAGGCGGCTCTAAATTTCTTGGTGACATCTTTTAGATAGGCCGAGCCATGTCGATTTTGATCGCAGAGGCTAAATAGCACCGTCGCTTGTCCTGCTTGTCCGCCTTGCTGAAAGAGTTGGTTATCACCATCGAAAACTCGAGCCGTGCTCAGATGGGCAACCTTGATCAGTCTCACATTGTGTTCCGTCTGGGACGCCGAACGCACAATTGAAATGGCGACCCCCATGTAGAGAGCAAGGCTCACCATCGAGGCCGTTTGTAAATTGGTTCCCGTAAGGGTGCTGTAATAATAAGTCCCCGCGACGAAAGCCGCAGTTGCTAAGAGCAGTTTAAGAGTGGGGAAGGGCTTCGTGACTCCGGTGTCCGTGTAGGTCAACTTGCGGAGGTAAGCATCCATATTCCGCGGCTGTTGAGTATAGCGCTCCCTGAGTTCGTCTGCCGTATACATCTCAATCCTCCTGACATCGCGCGGAACCATAATCGCCATCGCATCGGATTACGAGCAATAAAGACGGGGAGGGCGCTTTTGCCCGATGCCCGCTCAGAGGAATTGGACAGGACACCCCATTATGCGTCGGAGCTGAGAATCGTTACCTGTTCTCGGATCCGTTCGTTTAGAACAAAGCAAGCACTGACCGGTATGCGTTCTTTATTGAAGGTATTGATTTGGGCAGCGATCTTAGCAAATGGCCCCGTTTGGCCAAGTGCTGCAGCCTCGCTGGGGGACGAGTTCTGACAACTTGTTTTCTTAATGATATCCACTAGGCTATTCAAAAGCGCCTTGTCGATACTATGAATGGCCAGCTGGTCCCAGTCGCCTTCGTAGTTTTGCCTCGAGAGCTTTTCTCTCAAAGGTGTAATGCGGGTCATCGACCCGGCAAAAAAGAAATGGTTGAGGAACGTCTCCCATTTTATCGCATTGCGGTCAGCAACCCAACGAGCCGCCGGAATGTATGCAGCCGCCTGTAGTGCCGCAATCTTTTGACTCAAAGCCTTCGGGAGGCCTAGAGCCATCAGCTCTTCTTGATGCTCTGAGATGGGACCTCGTGCTGACTTCGGTAGGAAGCTCTTCGGGTTTTCAAGGAAGTCTGACACTGCGCCTCGGCCCTCTTCTAAGTCGTCACGCCACGCCAGCGACGCTTTCGCCAGGCGCAATGTAAGCAAGGCAAAGACGGCCCGCTGTAAATGTTCGTCAACTGCAATGTGTGCTGGGTACAGTGCGCTGGTCGGAAGCTTGCCCTCGAGGTCCTCGATCGCCTTCCGGATCTGTCGAATGCCAAGAATATCTTCCAGCAGAAAATAGCAAGCGACGACTTCAGAGATGTCTCGTTCCATCGCCGTAGACATCATGGGTAGAAATTTCATTCCAGCGCGCCCAACGATGTGATTGATCTGCACTGTTGCAGCAATTTCGTTGAAGAGCATGTGGTCTTTCAGATGATCGCCGTGTTGAGCGACAACCTCCTCTGGAAAGTAACTCCGGATGAACGGTAACAGCTGTTCAGGGGTGCCAGCGGGTTGTTCGAGCAGGCGTCGATACGAATACATCTTGCTATACGCGAGCAGTTTGCCAAGTTCTGGTCGAAAGAAGCCTTGCCCACGGCCGACTCGGGTCTCGCAATGGGTTGTGTTCGGGAGCCTTTCAACCCGTCGCCGAAAGCCAAGATCGTCTCTCAATTGCATGAGACATCGATAATGTGACCACAGATCGGCCTCACTCCTGAGAACGTCCAGGCTGATGCCTAAAGCATTGATTCGGCTATTTTCAAGTACGTCCTCACAGACCGCGTCGCCAACCCGTATGAGCAGCGCATCGCGCTCACCCTTTTCGAGTTCGCCGCTATCAACAGCCATCCCGAGCAGAGTCTTTAGGTTGACTTCATGGTCGCTTAAGTCGACGCCTCCGGAATTGTCGATGGCATCTAAATTGACATGGCCTCCCATCTCGGCGTATTCGCAACGCCCCTTCATGGTCATACCGAGATTGCCACCTTCTCCAATGACCTTAGCCCTGACATCGAGCGCGTCGACCCGGACGGTGTCATTGTCTTTATCACCGACATCTTGATGGGTCTCCCCCGACGCCTTGACATAGGTTCCGATGCCACCATTCCACAATAGATCAACATCCGCCCTTAGAATCGCTCGGATGAGCTCTTCACCGCTCAACGCATCTTCAGTAATGCCAAGGGCCTTCTTTGCCTGCTGCGATAGGGTAATCTTGCGGGCGTTACGGTCGTAGATGCCGCCCCCCTCGGACATGACCTTTGAATCATAGTCTGTCCACTGAGTCCGCCCCTTGTAAAATAGCCGCGTCCGCTCTTCAAAAGAGTCTGTCGGGTCAGGTGTCGGATCGATGAAAATGTGACGATGATTGAAAGCCGCCAGCAGCCTCATCGTTTTCGACAGCAGCATGCCATTGCCAAAAACATCACCCGACATGTCACCGATGCCAACAACGGTGATGGGGTCCGCTTCCGGATTCATATCCAACTCGAGGAAGTGCTGTTGTACGGAGACCCAGGCCCCCTTAGCGGTGATCCCTTTCTCTTTATGGTCGTAGCCGATTGAGCCGCCTGATGCAAAAGCGTCAGACAGCCAGAAATTGGCGTCTGCTGACAGGGAGTTCGCTGTGTCGGACAAGTGAGCCGTCCCCTTATCGGCGGCGACCACCAGATATGGATC
>MDTC01184470.1_pt1 | contig 17788 bp, 14 predicted proteins | sample 811181 | NCBI WGS metagenome assembly MDTC01 (sample SAMN05326644, study PRJNA326480) | marine metagenome | isolation source: seawater | place: Pacific Ocean: North | collected 2011 | reverse complement strand
ATATGACTTGATTTTGATTGGTAAACCCACTGATAACAGTGGCTTTGGTGGGGCTAGTTTTGCTTCATTAGAATTAGAAGAGGAGAAAAAAGAGCAAAACAAAGGAGCCGTTCAGGAGCCCAACGCCTTTTTAGAGCGGCATCTGTTAAAATCTTCATATGCTCTATTTAAAATATTGAAAGAAAAAAACCTTATTCACGCTGTCGGATTCAAAGACCTTGGTGCTGGTGGTGTTGCCTGCGCGAGCGTTGAGTTAGCCGAAACATCTGGCTATGGTGCAGAAATATGGATGGATAAAATTCACACAGGAATGGACAACCTTCATCCATCTGTCTATCTTTGTAGTGAAACCCAGGAACGATTTATGTGGGTATGTCACCCTAGCGTAACTCCCATCATTCTTGAACATTATAATTCTGTTTTCGACTTACCTGGAGTTAGTGAAGGCGCGTGTGCATCGCTAATTGGGAAAATTCGTAATGATGGACAATATATAGTACACAATGGTGATGAAAAAATTGTTGATGCTTCAGCAAAAGAAATTACTAAGGGCTTTTTATATGATAGGCCATATAAAGCTCCAAAAAATAATTTTTATGAACCAAACCTAAATACCGTAACTAACTATGATAAGATATTGATAAATATCTTATCACATGAAAATATGGCAAGCCGTGAGCCAGTATTTGAATCTTATGATAAACAGGTTCAGGGCAGAATATATACTGAAGCTGGTCTAGCTGATGCCGGGGTTCTAGCTCCATTTAATTGTGAAGATTACCCCGAAGAAATTCGGCATGTTGGTATTGCCATTTCAACTGATCACAACCCCAGATATGGACTAATCGATCCATATTGGGGAGGAATCAATGCTGTGGTAGAAGCCATGAGGAATGTCGCTTCAACGGGCGCGACCCCTCATGCTCTTTCTGATTGTCTTTGTTTTGGAAACCCAGAGAAATCTAATCAGATGTGGGAATTTGTTGAAAGCGTTCGGGGCGTCTCTGATGCTTGTAATTCAATAACTTTGAAAGACAACCCTGATCACCCTACGCCAATTATTGCTGGCAATGTAAGTTTTTATAATGAATCAAAAAATGGGGCAATCCCACCTAGCCCGATTGTAAGCTGTCTTGGAAAAATAAATAATGTAAATAAAACAATCCCAAATAGTTTTCAAAAATCAGGATCAACCATTATCATGGTTGGTAAACGAAAAAATGAATTAGGTGGCTCAATATACTATTCGCTTTTTAATGAACTTGGTGCCAATGTGCCAAAGCCAAATCTAGAAAAAACTAAAAACCAGATATTCGCCCTTACAGACTGTATTGATAGTGGGCTAATTTTATCATGCCATGATATTTCAGATGGAGGTATCGCATCTGCGCTGGCTGAAATGACATTTAATAATGCCATCGGTTGCCGAGTCCACATAGAAAGTGATTTACCTGATGATACTATTTTGTTTTCTGAGACAGGTGGTTTTCTATTAGAAATAGATCAAGAAAACATAGAAATTGTAACATCAAGTTTTTCAAATTATGGATTGAATATTTTTAATATTGGAAAAACATCTAGTAATGCAATAATAATAAATAATCTGATTAGCCTTTCGGTCTTCGAAGCAAGAGAAGCATGGAAAAATGGCTTAAGGGACAAACTCTGATGAAGAACGTGGATTATAAAGCAGCTGGGGTAGATATCGATGCGGGAAACAAAGCTGTTGAGCTTATTAAAGATAGTGTTAAATCTACCTTTACTTCCAGCGTATTAACCGGTCTCGGGAGCTTTGGATCACTATACGACCTTAAGCCAATTATGGATACCTATCATAATCCCGTTATGGTTCAAAGTATCGATGGGGTTGGCACAAAAACTATTATCGCTAGAAAATTAGGTAAGTTTGATACTATTGGTATCGATCTCTTAAGTGCCGCCACAAATGACATACTCGTTATGGGGGCACGGCCACTAACATTTCTTGATTATATCGCTAACGATAAGCTAGAACCTCACATCATAGAAGAGATTGTTTCGGGTATGATTAAAGCATGTAAAGAAACCAGCGTTTCATTAGTCGGAGGTGAAACCGCTGAAATGCCAGATACATATTTGCCTGGAGAGCATGACCTTGTTGGTATTATTACAGGAGTAGTAGAAAAAGATAAAATTATTACAGGAAAGTCAATTGAGTCTGGAGATATAGTACTAGGGCTGCCATCTAGCGGGCTACATACCAATGGCTATTCTTTAGCGCGAGAAGTCTTCTTTAATATTGGCGGGTATGATGTAAACGACACTATCCCTAATTTTAAAAAATCCGTAGGTCTCACGCTTTTAGAACCACATGTTAATTATACAAACCATATCTTTTCTATATTGGATAATGGAATTACTGTAAAAGGAATCGCTCATATTACCGGCGGTGGATTAATAGAAAACATCCCTCGCATTTTACCCAAAGAATGTGGTGTAAAAATTAATAAAGGATCCTGGCCTAATTTACCAGTCTTTGAAGCATTGCAGTCTATCGGGAATATTAAAGAACAAGAAATGTATCGAGCATTTAATATGGGGATTGGAATGGTTATTATAACAGAACTCAATAGCGTGAGCTCTATTAAAGAAATATTAAAAGACTTTTGCCCTGTATATGAAATTGGATCTATCGTAAAAGGAAGTGCCGTTGAATTATTATAAGAAAAAATTCTAAAATGGCAAAGATAGCTATTATACAATTCCCTGGTTCTAATACAGAACGTGAAACGTTTATGGCTTGTAAACGTGTCAACCTTATGCCTGTTGAAGTTTTGTGGAATAGTCCCTTAGAAAATTTATCAAACTTTGATGGGTATGTTATTGTTGGTGGGTTTTCATATGAAGATCGATCTCGAGCTGGCGTCATTGCCGCCCTTGAACCTATTATGGGTCAAATAAAAATTGAAGCGACAAAAAATAAACCAGTATTAGGTATCTGTAATGGAGCACAGATTTTAGTTGAAAGCGGCATTGTACCTGGAGTTAAAAACAATCGCATTGGCGTAGCCCTTACGGATAATAAGCGCATAAAAATGGGACAAGTAGTTGGGGTAGGATATTATAATACTTGGGTCAATTTAAAAATGTCTACACCTTCTAATCGATCTGCTTTTACTCGCCATCTAAAAAAGGGGGACTCAATTCATATCCCACTGGCCCATGGAGAAGGCCGTTTTGTTATTCCGGATGATTTATTAGAAAAATTGATTCAAAATAATCAAATGGTCTATCTTTATTGTGACGACCAAGGGAAAATTGTAAATGAGTTCCCAACCAATCCAAATGGATCTATATATAACTTGGCAGCAATTTGTAACCCCGCTGGAAATGTTATGGCTATGATGCCCCACCCAGAGCGCACTAAAAATGGTGATGTAATTTTTTCATCGATGAAGGATTTTATTGAAAATGGAAACCCTATCTCTACTGATACTCTTAATTATAATAGGCCTCTTTATTCAATAAAAGATTATTCACCAAATCCGGACGTTACCGAATGGCCCATCGATATGATTATTACAGATAATGAAGCATCTTCCGTAAACAACGCTCTAAAACATTTGGGGCATGATGTCTCTATCACTCGCTTAAACCATTGGGAAATTTCTACCGCTGAAAACAAAAAATCTGTTTTAGAAAAAATTGACATTTCTGGTGAACTTTATAATTCAAATAAAGAATATATTGGAAAAATCCAATCTAGTGATAACACCGCATCTTTTTTAGTCCGGCAAAAAGATGATGTATATGGTCGCGCTAAATATGAATCCCTAACCCAGAGATTTGAAATTAATGAATTATCTGAATTAAAATACGGTGTAATATGGAATGTGACCGTAAACAGAGGTAATTTTGAAACTGTTTTACAGGAAATTTTAAATACTCATATACTATACAACCCTTTATCTCATGAATGCTATAGAATCAACTAAACATTACAAAAGCCGTATTATTGCGGAACTAAATAACACTCTAACTGAAACCAATCTACAAAGTAACACAAAAAAAATTGGGAAAGTTCGGGACCAATATGACCTTGGTGATAAGATTGCCCTAGTCACAACCGATCGACAAAGCGCATTTGATCGCGTGCTTGCGGCTATACCATTCAAGGGGCAAGTACTCAACCTAACAAGCGCCTGGTGGTTTGAACAAACACAACATATTATTCCAAATCAGGTACTTGACATTCCAGATCCAAATATTACACTCGCAAAAAAATGCACTGTCTTTCCAATAGAGTTTGTCGTTCGAGGTTACATAACCGGCAGCACTAGCACATCTCTATGGACTGTTTATAAAAATGGTGACAGAGAATATTGTGGGAATGCTCTTCCAGACGGACTAATCAAAAATCAAAAATTAACTGAAAATATGCTTACGCCCACCACTAAAGAAGATGATCACGATCGTCCCATCTCGCCCAATGATATTGTAAATGAAAAATGGATGACCCAGGAAGACTGGGATTATTGTAGCCAAAAAGCATTAGAGCTTTTTCATTTTGGACAAAAAAAAGCAGCAGAACATGGCATGATTTTAGTGGATACAAAATATGAAATGGGCAGGGACCAAGATGGGAATATTGTTCTTATTGATGAAATTCATACTCCTGATTCCAGTCGCTATTGGATTGCTGACACATATGATAGTCGCATGCAATCAGGGGAAGAACCTCAAAACATTGATAAGGAATTTTTACGACTCTGGTTTGTTGATAACTGTGACCCTTACAACGATGAAACCCTCCCAAATGCACCTCATGAACTTGTGGCCGAACTTTCCAGTAGATATATTTTTCTCTATGAAACAATTACAGGTGGACTATTCCCTTTTCCTAATGCTGGAAAATCAGTACAAGAAAGAATAAATGAAAATTTAAAGGACATACTATGAAAGCTATATTAATTATGGGCTCAACATCAGATACCCCTCACGCAAAAAAGATTACTGATAAATTAGACGAGTATAAAATTTCTTGGGAACAACATGCAGCATCCGCACATAAGGAACCCTTAAAGGTCTTAGATATTTTAAATAGTAATAAAAGCAATGAGAACATTGTTTACATTACTATTGCTGGTCGATCTAATGCTCTGTCTGGTTTTGTAGCAGCTAATTCAAATTTCCCAACTCTGGGGTGCCCTCCATTTTCCGATAAATCTGATATGCTAGTCAATATACACTCCACACTTCAGATGCCAAGCAACACCCCCGTACTAACTGTCATTGATCCTGGAAATTGTGCCTTGGCTGTAAAACGAATTTTTGGTGTCTAGTCATCTACATGCAATTTCGCCATTAGATGGACGCTATAAAACTAGCGTAAAAGATCTTTCCACATATTTTTCAGAATACTCTCTAATGTACCATCGGTTATTAGTTGAAGTTGAATACCTCATTGCACTTGGAAATGAAAAATCTATTAAAGAGTTACCTCCCTTTTCTCAAAATGCATCAGCTCAATTACGAAAAATTTATCAAGCATTTGATACAAAAAGCGCCAATGAAATAAAAAAAATAGAAGCAACTATAAACCACGATGTAAAAGCTATTGAATACTTTATTAGAGGAAAGGTGAAAAAAAATCTACATCACTGGATTCACTTTGCCCTTACATCCGAAGATGTAAATAATTTATCCTATTCAATAATGTGGCAAAGCGCACTAAAGCAATCATATCTAAAGCTTCTACAATCAGTAATAAGTGAAATAAAAAATTTAGCTAAAAAATATAAATCTGCCCCTCTACTGGCTCGTACCCATGGTCAACCAGCAACAACAACCACATTTGGAAAAGAGTTAGCCGTTTTTTCTTCTCGTTTAAATCGTGCAATCGCGCAGATAAAAACACATACTTTACTTGGTAAATTTGGAGGTGCTACTGGCACCTGGTCTGCCCAAACAATCGCTTATCCAAAAACTAATTGGCTACGCTTTACCTCAAAATTCATTAAATCAATGGGACTAGAACCAAACTTAATTACAACTCAAATTGAGCCACATGATTCTATATCAGAGAGCTACCACCACATTATCCGTGTTAACTCTATTTGTTTAGATCTCTGTCGAGATATGTGGTCATATATTAGTCGCGACATCGTCGGACAAAAAAAAGTAAACAATGAAGTAGGGTCATCCACAATGCCTCATAAAATAAATCCAATTCAATTTGAAAATGCAGAAGGCAACATCGGTATCTCTAGTGCGATATTAAATCATTTAGCAACCAAACTTCCAATATCAAGACTCCAAAGAGATCTCACTGATTCAACTTCACTAAGAAATCAAGGTGTCGGACTGACCCATTCCTATTTGGCTCTAAAAAATATTTTAAAAGGCTTAAGTCGGATTACAATCAACAAACATCAAATGCTCTATGAATTGGATAACCATTGGGAAATACTTTCTGAAGCAATTCAAACTATTTTAAGAAAAAATGGCAACCAAGATGCATATGAAGAACTCAAAAACCTCACCCGTGGAAAATCAATAGATAGAAGTTCAATTGAAAAATTTATCATGGGATTAAATATTAATCAGGAAGACAAACAGCAGTTATTAAACCTAACCCCCCAATCATACACGGGTTTAGCTACAAAATTAATTGAGTTACTATAATGATTTTAAAAAATAGAAAATTACAATGTGTGGCATAGCCGGTATTTATTCTGATAAAACCGTAGCGCCTGAATTATACGATAGTATAATCCATCTACAACACCGAGGACAGGATGCTGCGGGCATCATGACCTATGATGATAGAATGCATAAAGAAAAAGGAATGGGGCTTGCTAAGGAAGTTTTTAACTCCGAAAATATGAAATTGCTCTCTGGAAATATTGGTATATCTCATAATAGATATCCTACCCATGGAGGATTCAGCCATGGTGAAGTACAGCCTTTTTGGACATCTGTACCCTATGGTATTGCACTAGCCCACAATGGAAATATTACAAATTATAATGAAATGGCTAATGAAGTCACTCAAACAGAAAATAGATATTTAAATACAACATCGGATTCAGAAGTTTTGCTACACTACTTTGCTGATCAATTACATACAACGAGTCCTCCCACATCCAGCAAAGATTTTTTTGATGTTTTGTGTGATGCTGTCACTAATATTTTTTCCAATGTAAGGGGCGCTTATTCTGTTGTGTCTCTAGTAATTGGTAAAGGCCTTATTGTCTTTAGAGACCCTCATGGTATTCGGCCATTGGTTAAGGGAGAAAGACCAAATGGTAGTGGTGGAAAAGATTATATTTTTGCATCAGAAAATACAATGTTTTATGCTTTAGGCTATGAACCTACTGGTACTGTATTGCCGGGTGAACTTATTTATGTAGATGAACAAGGTACGGTTTTTAATAAACGATTAGTTAAAACCAAATTTAATCCCTGTATATTCGAATATGTTTATTTTGCTAGACCAGACTCTACATTAAATGATGTTAGTGTCTATCGCTCTAGATTGCGGATGGGACAAAACCTCGCAAAAGCATGGAAAAATAAATACCCAAATAAAACACCAGATATTGTAATTCCAGCACCAAGCACCGCTAATACATCAGCGCTCTCTTTTGCTCACGAACTAGGCGTTCGTTATTCAGAAGGGTTATATAAAAATACATTTATTGGCAGAACCTTTATTATGCCGGGTCAAGAAGAAAGAAAAAAATCTGTAAAATATAAATTAGTTCCACAGGAGCTCGAAATCCGCGATAAAAAAGTCCTCATTTTGGATGATAGTATCGTCAGGGGGAATACCAGTCGTGAAATAGTTAGAATGTTAAGAGACTTTGGCGCTAAAGAAGTTTATTTTTCAAGCGCATGCCCTCCTGTTCAAAATCCATGTTTTTATGGTGTGGATATGCCAACAAAACATGAATTAATTGCTGGTAATATGAATGAACATGAAATCGAAAAGTATCTAGAAGTCGATGCACTCCTCTATCAGACAATTGATAATCTAGTAGAAGCTGTAAAACGAAAAGGAAACCACTATATAGATCAACCCTGTATGGCATGCTTAAATGGGAATTATGTGGCCAACGATATAAGTGATAAAAAAATTGCTGAAATTGAAGCAATGCGCATTCAAGATAGAAACGGAGCATCATAGTTTAATATAAACTATACCCTAAAGGGCATCTTACACTAAAAACGTATATAATGAAAAATAAAGTTTTAGTTATTGGATCTGGTGCAAGAGAGCATGCGATTGTTCGCGCCTTAGATAGATCCCATCAAGAAAAACAAATCTTTTGTTTAGCATCAAATATGAATCCCGGTATTGCCAATTACTGTGATGAGCTACTCATAGGTAATCTAAACGATCCAGGATTTGTTACAGACTATGCAATTGAGACTGGCACTACACTAGCGATTATCGGCCCTGAAGGGCCGCTAGCAAATGGAGTTGCAGATGCTTTATGGAATAGCGGAATTAAAACTGTTGGGCCAAAAAAAAGCCTCGCACAAATAGAAACATCTAAAGCTTTTACACGAGATTTATTGAAAGAATATCATATACCAGGTGGACCATTATATAAGCGATTTAATTCAATTGTGGGAGTTAAAGAGTTTTTAAATGAGCTTGGAGACTTATATGTAGTAAAGTTCGATGGCCTTGCTGGAGGTAAAGGTGTAAAAGTTTCTGGTGAACACTTGCACTCTCATGAAGAAGCCATCACCTATTGCGAAAGTCTTATTAAAAATAACGGTGAATTTGTTATAGAAGAAAAATTTATTGGAGAAGAATTTTCTCTTATGAGCTTTTGCGATGGTACAAATATAAAACATATGCCTATTGTCCAAGATCATAAAAGAGCATACGAAGGGGACACTGGGCCAAATACAGGAGGAATGGGTACCTATTCTGATTCAGATCACAGTCTGCCCTTTTTAAATAATTCAGATATAATCGACGCTCGTGCAATCAATATAGCAACTGTAAATGCTCTTCGGGATAAATTTGGAGAAGGCTACAAAGGTATCTTATATGGTGGATTTATGGCTACATCCAAAGGGGTAAAGCTTATTGAATATAATGCACGTTTTGGTGATCCCGAGGCCATGAATGTCTTATCCTTGCTCGAATCCGATTTTATTGAAATTTGTAAGAATATTACAATTGGCGACTTAAAAAGCACCGATGTCTCATTTGCAAAAAAAGCGACCGTATGCAAATACGCAGTGCCTAAAGGATATCCAGATAAACCTGTTAAGGGTCACCCAATTAATATATCAAATATGAGCAACCTAGATTTATTATTTTATGCTTCAGTAGATATCCATGACGGAAAATTAATCCAAGCAGGTAGCCGCACAATTGCAGTTGTTGGCCTGGCAGATTCAATATCTGATGCACAAGCGATCGCAGAAAAAGAAATAGTTTTGGTAGATGGCCCACTATTCCATAGAAAAGATATTGGTACAGATCCGATAATCCAAAAACGCATTGACCACATGCAGTCTTTACGATGATAAAATTAGGTGTACTTGGATCGACTAATGGTACAGATTTACAAGCTATCATAGACGCAATCAACACGGGAAAATTAAAAGCTGATGTCTCTATTGTTATTTCTAATAATCAAAATGCATATATTTTAAAACGCGCCAATAATCATAATCTGCCATCTGTCTTTATTTCGCATAAAAATAAATCTCGAGTTTTATTTGATCGCGAGGTTACAACTGAACTGAAAAAGGCAGATGTCGACCTAGTCCTACTTATTGGTTTTATGAGAATTTTGTCATCTGAGTTCTGCTTAGAATGGCAAGATAAACTACTGAATGTACACCCATCACTTTTACCAAAATATGCTGGAGGAATGGATCAGAGCGTACATGAAGAAGTATTAAAAAATGGAGAATCAGAGACTGGTTGTACCATACATTTTGTAACAACTGAAATAGATGGGGGCCCGATCCTTATTCAAAAAAAATGTATTGTAGAAAATAATGATACCGTAAAAACTTTAAAGAAAAAAGTCCAAGATTTAGAAGGATTAGCCTTTATTGAAGCTATACAATTAATTCAGAATAAACACCAATAGGAATTCTATATGTTAAATAATCCTATTTTAAATAAAGAACCAATTAAAATAAAACGCGCTTTGATTTCTGTTTTTGATAAAAATGGGGTCACTGAACTAGCGCAATCATTACATAACCATAATATCGAAATTTTATCTACGGGTGGGACAGCCAAGAACATAAGAGATAACAATATCCCAGTAATTGATGTAACAAGCTATACAAAGTTTCCTGAAATTATGGATGGTCGAGTTAAAACAATTAACCCATTGGTTGAAGGAGGGATTCTTGGCCTAAGAGACAAACATAAAGAAGAAGCTAAAAACAATAATATTAAGTGGATTGACCTTGTAATCTGTAACCTCTATCCTTTTTCCGAAACAATCTCTAAAAAAGAATGCAACTTAGCAATGGCATTAGAAAATATAGATATTGGTGGACCAACCATGATTCGTTCTGCTGCAAAAAACTTAGGCTGGGTTTGTGTTGTCGTAGATCCAAAAAATTATCCTGCTATAATACAAGAGTTATCTTCTGGAGAAATTTCTTTTAAAACCCGTAAAAACCTATCCGCCGAAGCCTTTGGCCACACTGCACAATATGAAACAATCATACATAATTATTTGAAACAAGATTCTCTATCCAAAAATCTTTCTATAACCTACAAAAAACATTCAACAATGCGCTATGGAGAAAACCCACATCAATCTGCTGCGTCTTATAGTATCCCAGGAAATAATGAACCTAATATTTTAAATGCAATCATTCATCAGGGTAAGAAATTATCATATAATAATATTATGGATGCTGATGGGGCACTAGCCTGTATTAAAGAATTTAAAGAACCTGCATGCGTGGTTGTCAAGCATGCAAATCCTTGCGGCGTAGCGGTGGGAAACAATTTATTAGAGACATACAATCGCGCATTTAATGCAGACTCTCTTTCCGCTTTCGGTGGGATTATTGCTCTCAATAGAACCTGCACTACTGAAGTTGCCGAAGCAATAACAACCGTATTTGTTGAAATAGTATTGGCTCCTAATTTTGAACAAGGAGCATTAGATGTTTTAAAAAAGAAAAAAAACCTAAGAGTTCTTGAAATTGGTGAATTTGGTTATCGAGAAAATAAAATAGAAATACGAAATATAGATGGGGGAATTCTTGTTCAAGATACAGATACAAAAATTTTAGAGCTACAAGATTTAGTAATCGTCACAAAAAAACAGCCAAGCAATGAAGATTTAGAAACATCCCTTTTCGCTTGGAAAGTATTAAGGCATGCAAAATCTAATGGTATTCTAATTGCAAAGAATATGACAACTATTGGGCTGGGAGCAGGACAAGTAAGTAGAGTAGATGCGGTTCATATGGCTTTAAAAAAAGGCGGTGAAAATGTTCATGGGGGGGTACTTGCATCCGATGCTTTTTTCCCATTTAGGGATAGTATTGACACAATAAAAGACTCAAACATAAATATGGTTATCCAACCAGGTGGATCAATACGGGATAAAGAAGTAATTGACGCATGTGATGAATATGAAATTTCAATGGCTTTTACTAATACAAGGTGTTTTAAACACTAATGTTTTAATGATTAAAACTTATTTTTTTGTTTATACCTTTCATAAGTCGGGCTTTTCAAAAAGAAATCAATTAAATATCTTACCCTTTCATAACTATCATTTAAAACATCATCTAAATTATCAATAGAACACCATTTACATTCAGTAATTCCTTCATGCTGATCTGGAATAAGCGACCTACTAATACTTCCAATGAATTCAATAACATACCAATATGTTTTTTTAAGAATGGTTTCTCCATTGATTTCTTTATAATAATAAGTGGGGATAGCTTTTTTTAATATCTTTAATTCAGACTCCGGAAGACCGGTTTCTTCGCTTGTTTCTATAATAGCGGTTTCTCGACGCTTTTTCCCATCTTCTATTTTACCTTTGGGGAGATCCCATTTCCCCTTTTTATATATAAATAAAATTTGATTATCTTTTAAAACTATTCCGCCAGATGTGATTATATTTTTATTCATTGGTTTTTAATTGATAAAGTAAATTATACTGTTCTTTATTTAAATTCTGAAACCGAACATTATTAAGAACAATGTCAAAAACAGGTTTATCTTTACTCCATTTTTTTGGTTTTAAATCTTTTTTCCCTTTATAATCAATAGAGCTCAAAACATATCTCATTGCATTTAAACGCCCAATCATTTTATTGTCCGAATTAATGATCACCCAGGGTGAATCAAATGTAGAGGTTTTTCTAAACATTTGTTCTTTAAAATTGGTGAGAATTTGCCACTTATTATGAGCCTTCCAATCATTTGGGGATAACTTCCAATATTTTAATGCGCTGTGTTCTCTCATATAAAAACGTAATTTTTGATTTTCTTTTGTGATCGAAAGATAAATTTTAATTAGAATAAGGCCTTCATCAATAATCTTATGCTCCCAGATATTTACTTTTCTCATAAAATACTTATACTGCTTTTCATTACAATAACCCATGGCTGGCTGTATTAAAGCCCTGGAGTACCAACTTCGATCAAGAAAATGAATTTTACCTTTTTTAGGTAGTCTTTTTTCCCAAGTTTTAAACCAGTTTCTTTCTTGTTTTTTTGTAGGGACACCTAACTCAACCACCCCTACAGATTTTGGCATCATATTCTCAATAAATCTTTTTATCGCTGCCCCTTTACCAGCAGCATCTCTGCCTTCAAAAACAATACAAATCCGTTGCCCTTCTTCAATTGCCCATTCCTGTAGTTTTAATAATTCTACCTGGAGTCGTTTTTTTTCTTTGGTATACTTTTGATGAGAAAGCGCCTTGTACTCTGTTCTATTATAAATAATCATGTGTGAAATTAAAGATTAATATTAATTAAATATTGTTTTACTCTAATATCTATCTGATTATAATTTTTATTCTGATTTTTTCCATTTTAATTTAAAATTAACAAATTTTCCAATTTGGTTTTATGAACAAAGACGCTGTTTCTATAATAACAAAAATCGCTGGCGTCATTTCTGCCTTGTATATGTTTCTAGTTGGTATAAATGGAATGTCTTCCGCAATAAAACATATGGGTTCGGGTGTAGCAAATAATATTTTTTCAGCTACAAGTGACCCTTTCATCGCTCTATTTATTGGTGTTTTTGCAACAGTTCTTTTTCAAAGCTCATCAACTACCACATCCTTAATTGTGGGAATGGTGAGCAGTGGCTCTTTAGGCCTTGCTGGCGCAGTCCCAATGGTTATGGGTGCAAATATTGGTACGACTGTAACAAACACCATTGTTTCTATCGGCCATATAAACCGAGGGAATGAATTTAAACGGGCTTTTGCAGCTTCAACGGTTCATGATTTTTTTAATATTCTTTCAGTCTTAATTCTTTTCCCACTTGAAATGGCATTTCACGGAATACAAAGAACCGCTGAGTGGTTTGCTAGTTTAATATTTGGGAAAATTCATAATATTGAAGTTTTGCAAGCAAAAAGCCCTATTAAAATAGCAGTAAAATCAGGGGCAGCGTTTATAGAGAAATTTACTTTTAATAATGATATTATTTATTTGATCCTAAGTGTAATAATTACATTTATAATGCTTTATTCACTGGTAAAGCTTTTGAGAAGCCTGGTATTAGAAAAAATTGAGGTCTTCTTTGATCAATATATTTTCAAAACCGTTTTAAGGGCAATTGGATTTGGAATAATTATCACTATTATGGTGCAAAGTTCATCCATTACTACATCCTTAGTTGTTCCTCTTGCGGGAGCTGGGGTATTATCTCTTAGACAAATATTCCCCTTTACACTTGGTGCAAATATCGGTACTACCGTTACCGCTTTATTGGCTTCTCTCACTGGAACCGTTTCTGCGCTTATCGCAGCCATTAGCCATTTACTATTTAATATCTTTGGAATACTAATTATCTATGGCATACCGGTCTTGCGAGCTATCCCATTAAAATTTGCACGTTTAATTGCGTTATATTCTTTAAAAAATAAATTTATACCAATTATCTATCTATTAATTATGTTTGTGGCCATACCCCTAACCATAATTTTATTAGGTAGATAAAAATAACAGGGAGTAATTATGTCAGTTTTTTCAGATATTGTTAAACTTTGGAACGCAGATGATCTCTTGTCCCAGGCTTGGGAAGAATCATATAGTATGATGATGTTATCCAATGAAATATTTACAAAAGCAATCCAATATCTCCGCGAAGGAAAAAATGATGAAGCCATACGAAAATTAAAAAAACGAGATATAGAGATTAATATTTTTCAAAAAAATGTTAGAAGAAAAGTTGTTACCCATTATGCGATTAGTCAGAATATTGATGATTTACCAAGCGGATTAGTTCTGTTAAATATGGTCGTGGATATAGAGAGAGTCGGGGACTATACAAAAAACATTCTTGATCTTGCACTGCTTCATCCTAATACAATTCGCTCTGAAGACATTTCCGAAGAATTATATAGCGTTGAACAAGAAGTTGTAAGTCGTTTTGCAAAAACAATCGAAGTAATTCAGCAACAAGATGCAGAAAAGGCACGCCGGCTTTTATTAACCTATAAAGAGACATTAACCAGCGTCTCTGATACCGTTGTAAATAACTGTATTAGCGGGAATATTGTTTTAGGAGACGAATCAAAAATAGTTTCTATGGCTCTATATGCAAGATATTTAAAGCGAATTGGTGCTCATTTAAAAAATATTACAACAGTTCTTGTTAATCCATTTGATGCCGTTGGTTATAAACAATAGTGAAAAAAATTGTTTGGCTATTGTTATCATCATTTGGCATTATGTTTGCTATCCTATCATGGCTGCAAGAAGGAGGCCTTCTTCCAGAAGTAATGGGGTGGAGTAAGGGGGCCCTGGCTTGTATTTGTGGAGCCTTCCTCTATATCCTATTACCAAGTAAAATGGAGTCCTAAACCAATTTAATATTATTCAAACCAGTGGTTTTATTTAAAACATATATTGAAAATTAATCACTAAGGTTTTTTCATATTTTCCATCGTAACCAACCTTAGATGCTCTAAATGTTGGTGCAACGATTAACCCTTGGGTTAATGAATAATGTATCCCTGTTATTATAGAAAATTCACCAAGTTCGCCTTTTTCTCCTTGTTCCACATACCTAGATAATATTGATAATTTATCATTCACCTTATATGTACCATATATAGCAAAAATCGTAGCTGAAAATTCATTCTGTTCCTTAGAGTCAACTTCAATACCGCCTCGAAATCCTCTCCCCGCGTATCCACTAAAGATACCCAAAACATGAGATCGTTTGGAAGTCTCATCTGTATCATCTTCATAAGGCTCATAGGATAAACTCATACCTGCGTTAAATCCATCTTTTTTATTTAATTTTGTTTCTCCATAGACCGCATGCATAGAAATTTTCTTATACTTATCTGATTCTAATTTTTTATATCCTCCACCATTAGTAATGAGAGAACTAATAAATATTGGCCCAAACGTTTTTTTCATTCCAATACCCAGGTCCGCAGAAGCCGAAAAACCATAAGTGTCCATTGGCATTTTTGCTATAAAACGATGCCCCCAGGTATTTTCCATTGTTTTAAACATATTCATCCCCTGCATGCCAATCATCATGTCACCAAATTTAGTTTTCCATTCTACCATCGCCACTTTTAAGAAAGCTGTATGAGCGCTTCCAGCTTCATTGCTACCCATATCATAGGTTACTTTATATGTTAAGGACTCATTCATTCTATTTACATAAGTAAGATATGCACGATTTACGTTAAAAGCATTTTGTTGTTCATCATCTAGCCCCAGTGTATAATTATAAAACACCTTACCACTTACACGACCTTCAGCAAAAATAGTTATCGGTAATAAAATTATTATTATCAGAAAATTCACTGTTTTTATCATATAACCTCTTTTATTGTTTATCTAAATAAAAGTTTAAAAAACTAATCGATATTGCAAATTATAACTCCGCCCTTTTTCTGGCATAATTGATTTAATTCTTGAAAGATGATTATAATACTCTTGATCAAAAACATTATCAATACTAAAGATAATTTTATGCATAGTTTTTGACTTATAAAAAAGATAAGTCCAATTTAAGTCGATAAGAGAGTAACCAAGTGTTTCTTGCTCAAATTCGCCTAGCCTTTCTTGTGGAAAAACTTTTTTAAATTTTACTACAGCAGACGCTGGGTTTAAATCTAATTCAGTTGCAAATAACAATTTATCTGAAGGCATATACGCTAGTGAAGTTTTATCTGATAGGTTTTCTCCTCGAATAACAGACACACTCCCAAAAATATTAACCATTTTTGTAAGGTTAAGTGTAAACTCAGATTCAATACCGTAAATACTAGACCTCACTTCTGACATTTGGTATTTATAAAGCCAGCCGCTTGAGCCCTGTCCCCATGCAATAAAATCTGCACCTGCACAGGGGTGACTCTCTTCAAGATTTAAAAACTCTTCTTCACACTGTCCCATTTTGGCACTGATATGATAATTAGGGCTATAATTTTGATAACCGGTCAATCTCATTTCACTGTTATCGGTTTTATGCTCTATTGATGCTTCAATTCCAATAGTCTGCTCTAGATTAAGTTTGGGTTGTCCTATCTCATATGCATAGGTACCAAGATGAGGGCCATCTGAATATAGATCTTCAATACCTGGACTGCGGCCAGTAAGCATGGTAGCAAAAGAAAACTCCCAATTCTTCAATATGCGAAAAACACCTATACCTGATGAAAAAACTGGAAAATTACGCTGTACTATATCGCTACTGTTTAAATTTGATACGGAAAGAGATGTAATATTAGGCATCACCACCTGGTATTCAGCACGGGATGAAAGTTGAAAAATAAACTCTCTCAGCTCTCTTTCTATTAAACCAAATACAGCTATAGATATTTCATCCGTATCTGGCGTCCAATAGAATCCTCCGGGTTGAAAACTGCGATATTGAAATAAGGATCCAATATTTAATTGTGAACCCTTAAGGTTGTTTTGCAACGAAAATACCCGCTGGCTCATCATCACAGAAGCATATGAATTCCCCTTTTCAAATTCTTTATGCCCATAATTAATAAAGCGTTGATCAATGTCTAGTGTCTGAAAACCCATAAAAGAAATATCCTTATGAAAATTATACTTCTGAGTATATTTATTTAAATTAATGTCCACACCACTAATATGCCCTTCAGGGCTACCTGGGATACCATAATCCATCTTAAGATACTCATAGCTAATTGTTGAGCGAGAATCTTTACCAAAATAAGAATAACTTGCTGTCACTTCTTTATTTGTTAATCCCGTATTATCTAAAATTCCTATGGGGGAAATTTGATTCCCGGCATTTCGGTTTAGTAAAGATAACCTAACCTGGTGTTTGTCATTAATTGGTAAATATGAAATAATATTACCAAAGAAACTAGAATTAGATGTTTCCGTACCTATAACTGCTTGCAAACTTATATTTTTAAAACGAACCCCGGGGTCAATCTGCCTGGAGACATCAATCACACCACCAATGGTGTTAGATCCATAGAGCAAAGCCTCTGGACCACGAACTATTTTCACTTTATTATAGGCTGACATATCCATACTTACTGTATGATCTACTGATGTATTAGAAAGGTCTCCAGAAGTAATACCATCTTCTGT
>MDTC01103845.1_pt1 | contig 17789 bp, 46 predicted proteins | sample 811181 | NCBI WGS metagenome assembly MDTC01 (sample SAMN05326644, study PRJNA326480) | marine metagenome | isolation source: seawater | place: Pacific Ocean: North | collected 2011 | reverse complement strand
CAAGAGTTTCAAGATAATTTATATAAACCAGATGAAGATTTTAAACTATGAAAATATGCGAACTAGAAGTAAAAGAAAGTTTCGATGGTGAATTATATTTTCGTTTACCCGATGACCTATTAAAGAGGTTAGGGTGGGAAGTTGGTGATGAATTAAAATTCATACCACAAGACGAAGCATTTATTATTAAAAAAGTAAAATATGAAAGCGTTGAACTAGAATTTGATGAGGAAGAATTATTCAAATATATGCAGTTTGCACACGAAAAAGGAATTACATTCAACGAACTTTGCGAAGAAGCAGTCAAAGCAAAATTAGATGAGAGTGGCATTGAGTAAAATATTATATCATATTGGAGATTTTATCAGTATCTTTCTTCATTTTAATTTTTTCAGTTGGTTATATCCATTATATTCTAAAATAATGATTTTAAGTTCTGAGCTTGACAAAGATGGTAAAATATGGTTTAATAAATAAATTATGCACGAAGCAATGACAGAAGAGATTAATTACCAAAAAGGTTACGATAAAGGGTGGGCAGATGCCCAAGAATATCTTGCTAAAAAATTTGAAAAAATTTTAAGTAAAAACGCAAATAAGTCTTACGAAAATGGGTTTAGAGATGGAGCAAATCAAAAAGATAATAAGCCATGTGTTTGTGGCTTTTGGGGTGACAAAAAATGATTAATTGGATTAATATTGAAGATCAAGTTCCCGAAGAAGGGAAAAGACTACTTTACTTCTTTGAAGGAACAGGTGTTTGGACAGGCTTTTATTATGGTAGGGATGAAGATTATCCCGATAGAAATAATCATACTTTTGGAAGCAATATAGGCTTTCTAACAGGTGATGTAACTCATTGGTGTTACATTGATTATCCCGAAGGTGGAGAATGGAGAGAAGAAGCAGACCGAGATTTCTTTGAGCAAGATAAGGAATTAGTAGAGCTTGCGAAACAACCTATAAAAATATGAAAACATTACATAATACAAAAAACTGCAATTATAGAAGATACTTGCATAAAAAATTAAAGCACGGCAAAATAAGCGGTAAGTTTTATAAATTTATTTGCAGAAACTTTCCATATCGAGTTACTACGAGAGAAGTACAAACTGCCGTCAGAATGGTACTCGATGGCAAGATGACTGAAAATAAAGCTATTGCCACTTTGCAAGGAGCAAAAGCAGAATTAAAGTATCAACAAGAGTTGTACAAATCAAATATAGAGTGCAGAAAGAAAATTTCAAAAACAACAACTCCATATACAAAACCTTTATAAAAATATTATGCCATACATACCAAAATCACAAAAACAAAAAGCAGATGACGGAATCATAAAAGATTGCGGATACTTAAATTATTCTATTCACCAATTAATTAATAGATATATAGAAATAAATAAAGAGAGCTATCAAACATATAATGATATTATAGGTGCTTTAGATTGTGCTAAAATGGAAATTTATAGAAGACTCGTAGCCAAATATGAAGATAAAAAAATCCTACAAAATGGGGATGTACCTCCTTACGAAAAATGAAACAAAAGCTAAAAGACATTATAGATTTATTTGGTGCGATAGGAGTAGGTTTGTTATTGATTTCTTTTCAAATATGGTATATAATTACAGGTAGAGAATGAATAAAAGAAAACCAAAATTTGTAGAGAAGCGTTGGGGATCAGAAACATGGTTCGCAAATAATGAAACGCATGATTATTGCGGTAAAGTTTTATATATTAAACAAGGGAGTCATACTTCTATGCACTTTCATATACAAAAACATGAAGTTTTTTATATTTTAAATGGAGTTTTGATTGTTGATTATATAGACACAAATACTGGAAATGTACATTCTGTTACTTTAAATGAGGGAGACTGCATGGATGTAGAGATGGGTGAACCTCATCAATTAATTACTCATGGTGATGGTGTTACGCTTATTGAGGCAAGCACATTTCATAGAGACGAGGATAGTTTTAGGATTCACGATGAAACGCCAATCAAATAAAAAGACGAACACTAAACCGATTAATAAGTCACAAAATGGCAAAGGAGATTCTCCAAGAAATATATCTGAAGAATTTAAAAAAAATTATGAGAAAATTAATTGGAAGAAGAAATGAACTTAATAGAATTGGAAGTTATTTTACTACTAGGGGGCATTACCCTGTGTTTTTTATATGATTTATTTAAAAGAAGATGATAAAGTTTGCCAATGATTTTGAAGAATTTTCTTCCCAATCCGAACTCAAAAAAATCTTAAATGAAATATTAGATACTATGGGTGACTACCCAAAAGGTAGTGTGCATGGGGGTTTAAGTCCTGTTGCAATAGAAAAAATTATTGCATATATAATGTATAGTGAAAATTGCGACTCATTAGATTTAAATATAACAAAAGCAGATGACGAATATCATCTTAATTTAACAATAAAAGATAAACAATAATGATACAAATAGAAGATTCAAATAACGAAAAATTTTTCATTAATCCTTCTCAAGTAATATATGTTAAGGAGAGAATGAATAGGGATGGTACGCTATGGAAAATATTACTTTCCAATGGAGAGTCGATCATAACCAAAAACGAACATGGAGCAAATTCTATAATTAATTCAATCACTCCAAAAAAATGATCTTGACAAAAAATAAATTACACCCTACCATTAAACCATGACCAACTTAGGACTCACTTGCATCAGCGAAGAACTCAAAGCTAAAGATAAAGCAAAATATTCTTTTCGCACAATGACTCGCAAGCGTTTCAATGATCTATCAGAAAAGGAAGGAAGAAATGAAGCTATTAAAGAATTGTCTGAACGCATTTATCACAATGTGCTTGTTACTCGTTATATTGTTCGCCATTGTATTCGGAACTCTATATGTCATTATCGTCTCAGTTCTGCTCTCTTTCCTTTGCTTACCGATGCAACTTTGGACTTATCACTTGAACTATTACCCGATAAAGTCAAGATCGAAAATGAGCTAATAAAAATTGGCTTAATAGCTAAAAAATTTAACCTTTCAATCGGTTCGCATCCCGATCAATTCAATGTTCTTGCTTCTACTAATGAAACATCAGTAAATAGAACTATTAACGAACTAAATTTTCAATCGAGAGTATTTGATTTAATTGGCTTGCCTCAAACGCATCAAGCACCAATGAACATTCATATCAATGGTACTCCGCCCGAAATTAAATCAGACACAACTGATCCCGACTCTATTAATAATATGCGTATCAAAGAAATGGCAGAAAGATTTTATAATAATTTGATGCGTTGTGATGAAGGTGTTTTTAATCGACTAACTATTGAGAACGAAGACAAGGGTTTTTGGAATGTAGATAATATAATTAAGTTTAGTGAATATATATTTAACAAATATAATCTTAATATTCCTGTTTGTTATGACAATCTGCATGATTTTTGCAATCCATCAGAAGAACGCAATATTATATTTCAAGCAGAGCGTTGTGCATATACATGGGTAGATCAAGATGATGGAGAATTCATTGCTCCTGTTTTTCATTGGTCAGAAGGTAAGCCCGAAAAACCAAGATCACACGCAGACTACTTTGCACTAGGAAATTATCCACCCACTATTGCCATCGAACCAAATAGTGAAGCCAAGTGGGAATGTGAAGTTAAGCTTAAAGATATTGCCATACGAACACTTGTAAAAGGAATGAAATACAGATATTCAAGAAATATGCTTGACAACAAAGAGCAATTAGTCTAAGGTTATATTATGCACGAAAACATTACAGAAGAAAAATTTTGGTACGACTCTTACACAGGAACTTATTGGCTTGCAGATGAAGAATGGGAAGAGCCTAGAGAGTTCACAGAAGACGAATTAATATCAGAAGGAATCTACCTTAACGAATTTTGCATCAATGAGCATTTATAATATAGAAGTTCCGATTACGGAACAAGAATTGGAAGAGATGATGATGGAAGATAAATCTTTTTCTTGGGTTTTTAATACGAGCGAAGATGATTCCGTTTCAATTAATGTAAATATTTTTAAAGAAGAATATGACGGCTGAAATAATAGGTGACGATTATCCAACTTATGAAGATTTTGTCAACATGAGACAACCTAAAATATACACTCGCTTTAAACTAGAAGAATGTATTACCGCTCTTTATCAAATATCAGAAGATATTGAAGCCATGATGCACAAAGAATTTGATACAGAAGAAGGATTAACAGAAGATGGCAAAATGAATATTTTAATAGGCATGATGGAGTTGCATAAAGTTAGATGCGATGCAACTAAAGAATGTATGGAAGGTTTAATTAAACAAGGAGACTTAAAATGAATATAGTAAAAGCATTAGAATTAGTTATAGAAGAGGCTGAATTTTCTCTTGCATCAAAAAAAGAAGTATCTATTGCTAAAAATAGTGCTTTAGTTTTATGTAAAGAATTTTTAGAATTTACAAAAGCAACGGAAGAGGGTTTGTCTACTAAGAAACCCGACTTTACTCCCGATCCACCTAAACAAAAAATACATGAATCTTGAAGAAGCATTTTCAATAGTTTTAAATGAGGCAGAAATATCTGCTTTAGGAGAGCGTTCGGATTATCATTTTGCAGTCATTAAAGCAACTGAAGTTTTGCGTTCCTTTTACGAAGATCATGGGCATCATTTTAAAAATTATGAGAAAGAAGAACACGAAAATGTTACCAACTAAAAGATATTTGCATGATTGTTGGGAAACAGGTTTCCCTTTAAAACCTAAAAATTTAAGAACCTTTTACCCAAATAAATTCATCAGAAAAAGATATTCTTATGCTTTTTGGAAAGATATTATTAATGATTTAAATATATTGCCATATAAAAAGAGAATTGAAGTGGCGAGTAATTTATTTAAAAGATTAGATCATCGAAATAAATTTCATAGTGAAAAGCAAGCAAGCTTTGAATTAGAATCAATGGCTTTCTGTTTACTAGAATCAGAGGGATTAATAAAAGAATGAGCGACTACTCAACAATAGAAGGTTGCATAAGACAATCTTGTGACATAAAAATAAAAACCAAATTAATAAATAAAATGGACTTAAATAAAATAATAATTAATGTTCTTGAGAAATATCAAGACTCTCAACCCAATATGGCAAGCGAATCTTTTAGAAAGATATTAGCAAAAGAGATAGAGGTAGAGGTAGACAAATACTGCCTTATGCTAATGAATTCATTAAATGGTTGACAACTGAATAAAATACTATATTATTAATTAAATGAAACAAATAAATGTAAATAAATATATTATTGGAAAGAAAAAGCTAGGCAAAGGAAAGGTCGGACACAAAGGTGGAGTCGGTAGTCCAACAGGTGCTTTTGGCAATGGAAGCAAATATAACAAGCGAAAGAAATGAACCAACAAACTTTAAAAAATATAATTAGGTTTCTGCATGAGACAGAATATGATGATGAAAGAGACAGAGAACAACATATTAAAGTTGTAGAAAATATTTTAAAGAGTGAATCATGCAAGAAGAAATAAAAGATCATTGGAAACATATCAAAGATATTGAAGCGGAGCTTGAATTTCTTTATGTCAGAGAACCCGATGAAGTTGAATATATTAATCAGTTAAAAAATAAGCTTGACAATTTATACGAGATAATAGATAATTATAACCATGAAACTAACTAAATATCAAAAAGCTAGATTGCTTGAATATAATTGGGATATTATTACCAATCAAATAGATGGAGAAGAACAGAATTGCTCATGGGTCAGTATTGCACCCGAAGATGGTTCTATATATGGAGAAGTCGTGAAACATTTTAAGTTATCGGGGGATGGCGAAGATGTTAAATTATTGGTAGTAGCAACTGCTGAAGACTAATGAGCGAAATAAGAGAATTATGGGATTTGTCATGGACAGATGGATTGATTTTAACTTTGATGTTAATGGCACTATATACATATAAAGTATGGATAGATAACAAATTTAAAAAATGAATTTTATCAAAAGATTATTGCGTATATATAATTTAAAAAAGTTTTGTTCTTTTAAAATAAGTTCAGAACCAAAATTATCTGCACAACAAATAGATGAATTGATTGAAATAAATAAAGAAGCATTAACAAATATAGGAGACGATATGGATTACGATGGGATGGGAAATCATGGTCGCTTTCCACCCGAAAGAAAATGAAGAATTTAATTATTATATTTTTATGTTTGACAACTTTCAGTTGTTCAAATAGACTTAAACCCGAAGATACCAAGTTGTCAAGGTCATTAGAAATGCAACAAGAAATCAATGATTTACTAGAGCAAGATGCACAAAATAAAGCATTAGAGAAAGAGTATTTAGAAGAGATAAGAATTGCGGAAGAAAATAATGACCAAGAAGCATTTAAATTTTATTTATCAGAATATGTTAAAGTAGAAAGATTAAAACTGCCCGAATGGATAAAGAAAGAACCAAATTATGTTAAGGGTGGATTAAATATAAAATATTAAAATGAATATAGATAAAACTCCAATCAGTAAATATATATTAATAGATACAATGGCTAAACCTTCGTATGCTTACCTTGGTTACGCTTATTTAACGCAAAATGAAAAAAGCATAAAAAATCGTGCGTTTAAAATGAATCGAGCAAATAAGAAATATATATTACAAGAAGATTGGAAATGAAAATACAATTAGGAATAAGAGGTAGTGAGGATGCAATTAATCATATTTTAATTAAAATAGATGATCTTGTATTAATGAATAAAGATAATTTATTTCTTTCGGGCGAAGAGAGTAGAATTCAAATAGGAAAAGGCATTGAAGCTTTACTTGATTCTTTATCTAAAGATCACGAAATATGTGTTAGTGAAAAAGCATCTGACTTAATAGAGCAAGAATTAAATATGAAGAAAGGTACATTAAATAAATGGAAAAATTAATTATAGTATTTTTAGTAGGGGCAGTAATCTCTTTTGGCTTTACATTATATCTTTTATTTAAAAGTTAATTATGAAAAGAGTAGAAGAAGTAAATAGAGAAAAAGTTTTATCTCAAATAATAGATCATTGCAAGGAACTTCTGAAAGATGGAGAATTTCTGTCTAAAAACGATTGGCAGACAGATACGCTCTTACTTCATTCAGAGAAATTTCTCAAGCAAGAAAAAAAAGCTTGACACTATCGCTTGCCTAGTCTAGTATTATTACTATGAACACGGCACAAGCTTTCTTAAATAGTATTAACGAGTCAATCGCTCAAGGCGAGAAGATTGCAAACTCAATTCCTCGCAAGGGTCTTAACATTTACCTAGACAAATCAACTATGGTTATGCAACAATTCCACGATCCTAGTGCTTTTGACAAGGCAAAGCAAGCAACTGCTCGTAAAGGTCAATCAAGTATTCTTAGGATGCAAATGGATGGAAATGGCAGATTGCAATAAAAAGCTTGACATCATCAAAAAACTCTGACAGACTACAATCATGCAAACACTAGAAAAACTTTACAAAATAGACTCTAAGGGTCGCCTTAGAGAATGGACAATGCACATTAATCGTGATACATTTTTTGCGGTTAAAGGTTTGGTCGGCATGAAGCTGACAGAAGACAAACCTACATTTTGTACTGCTAAAAATATAGGCAGAAGTAATGAGACTACTGATGAAGAGCAGACAATCCTAGAAGCAAAAGCTAAGTGGGAAAAGAAACTCAAAGAGGGTTACGCAAAGACTCCCGAAGAGGCAGAGACGAGATCGTATTTTGATCCTATGCTTGCACAATCTTATGATGATCGCAAGTCAGAAGTCGAAGAGGCATACAAACAAGGTGTAGTTTATTGTCAACCAAAACTAGATGGTATTCGTTGCATTGTGCGTAAAGAAGGTAATGATGTTGTTGCTAGAACTCGCAATGGTAGACTCATTGATGCAATCCCTCATATCACCAAGGAATTAAGTCCTTATTTTAAAAATAATGACAAACTCGTTCTTGATGGAGAATTATATAATCACGATTTAAAACATGATTTTAATAAAATAGTTTCATTAGTAAGAAAGCAAAAACCTAGTAAAACTAAATCAGATACAGATAAATCTTTTCAAAAGAAATTAGATAAGTTCGATAAAGCACTAAAAGAATCTAAATCTCTTGTACAATATTGGATATATGATATACCCAAGAGTGACTCGTTTAAATGTAGAAATCTTTTTTCGGAGCGTTTCTTTGCTGAAGATATATTTGAAAGTGATTCTATTAAATTCGTTAAGACTCAAGTTGCATTTGATAATGATGATCTTGATGATATATATAAACGATATGTCGGTAGTGGATACGAAGGTCAAATGATCCGCATTAATTCGGGTTATGAGCAAGGCAAGCGTAGTGCAAAACTATTAAAGCGTAAAGATTTTATGGATGCAGAGTATCTTGTGACAGATATTGAAGAGGGTAATGGCAATCGTAGTGGTACTGCGAAACATCTTGTTTGTTATTGTCCTAAAATGGATACGCATTTCAATTCAAATATTAAAGGTAATTTTGATTATCTAGCAGAAATCCTAGAGAATCGTGAATACTATATTGGTAAATATGCAACGATTAAGTTTTTTGAGCTTACTCCCGATGGTATTCCTAGATTTCCTTACGCACTTTCTTTCAGAGATTACGAGTAAATTCGTTCTTAACTAGCTTATAATGAGAGGGTTATAAGCATTTTCACAAAAAAGCTTGACAAGCAAGCAGTTTTCCTCAATACTTATTCTATCATGCAAATCACACTTACAGAAAAATCAACTCAATTTGAATTAACGAATAGTTTCGATCAACTATTATTTCCATTTAAGCATACGCTTGAGCAAGCGAAGGCAGTTCAGAAAACGAATCAACTGAAAGAAGTTGATCGCTTTTTTAACAACCTTACACTTCGTCTTGTTAAAGAAGGTGAAGATTATTGGGAATCATTAATTCCCAAGAACGATGCAGAAATGTTTGGTCGTTGGGTATTCGCTATTATGAGCGTTCACACTACTTGGGAAAGTAATGTGCGTGGATACGAAATCGCAATGAGCGATTTATCATGGACAATTTCCAAAGATGCGTTGCGTGACATGATTGTCAAAGCAAAGGTTGGTCTTTATGAGCGTAGAGAAAGAGGTTTGTGGGACTTGGCAACCAAGTTCAGAGAAAACCCCGATCAGTTCAAGAAGCAAGATGACGAGACATGGCAAGAATGTCGCAATCGCTTGATTGGTACGATCTATGGACTTGGCAATGCAAAGACAACTTATGCTCTGTCTTTGAGTTATCCAACAGAGTCGCAACTTTGTTGCTTGGATGTTCACTTGTTACGCTTCATGGGGCATGATCTCAAGAAGGGTCACGCTAGTTCACTAGAAGCATATCAAGAAATGGAAAACGAGTGGCTTGCTCGTTGCGACAAGTATGGAGTGTCTCCAAATGTTGCTAGAGAAATTTATTGGAACAAAGTTCAAGGCAGAAGGAACTCACGCTATTGGAGTTACTGCCTCGAAAAATAATTTTCTTGACATTCAACATTAATCAGTCATACTTAACATTATGAATTATTGGAATACAAAGCAAATACATTGGCATGACTTCACTTCTGAAGATATTTTTATTAAAAGAAATAGAGTTAGTAGTCAATTTGAAGATGAAATTCAAACTGCATCATATAAAACCAAAAGTGGTTTCGTAAGTTTCCTAACAGATGGAAATGGTCGTAACCAATATGGTAGGATGGTTAAAAGAGCAGTTGGAGTTTGTGTTCGATTACATGGATTAAAGGATAATTATCCTTGTGCAGAGATTGACTTCGTAAAATATAATATCAACAAGAAATATTCTAATGGAGCAAACAAGTGGACTTCGCCTAATGCTATTGCATATATAACAAGCAATCATCAGCATGGACAATACAAGCGTGATCCGATTAGTGGTGATTGGGTTATGGACTATGATCCGCTTGTCGCTAGGGATGACGAAGGTTATCAAGTTCACTTTTCGGCAAATCAATCTCAATATGGTGGAGATCGTAGAGAGTGCCAAGAAATGCTAGATATATCTTGGGCAGTCGTAGACTTTCTTGTAGAGAAAGTTTTACCATCTAAAAGAAATGCCTTGACAATGGTTGCGTAATCTGATTGAATACTATTATGACACAAAAAGAGGAAAGACAAATTGCAGAAATTCGCCAAGCTCACTTGGATAGAATTCAAGAACTAAAAGAAATGATAGCAGAAATGCACCCCGAAGCACTCTTTGCAGATGGTTTTGATCGCTCGATCATGGGTTACGATAAAGATGGCAGAGTAATCTACTCTGTTGACTCTATTGTCGAGACTCTTGTAGAGCGTGATGGAATGGATTGGGAAGAAGCTTCAGAACATTTCAGCTTTAACATAGAAGGTGCTTATGTTGGGGAATACACTCCAATCTATATGTACGAAAATTAGTGTAAATATATTAACAAAATGAACAAGCTAAAAGAACTTATTAATTTAAAAATAGAAGAGATAGAGAACCTTGAAATTGACACTCAAGAAAACGAAGAAAGATACATCCATGAGATTAACTGCTTAGTATATACTAAGTATTTACTCTTCGGTGACGAAAATCTTCTCGTTGACTAAAAAAAGTGTTGACATTCAACCAAAATCTGTCAAACTCATTATATAACACTTAGAAAAACTATTATGATTATCACACAAGAAAAATCCAAACGAGTCGTATCGTCTCACGATTTCGATTCAGTAAATTGTACCATTGATGCAGAAGATATGCGTTATGTCGCTTCTCTTCTTCGCAACAACTATTCTAATCCACCTCTCGCAGTTGTGCGTGAGATTAGTGCTAACGCACTAGACGCAAACAAGGAAGCTAATGCTACTCGTAAAGTAGAGATTACTCTTCCTTCCAAGTTTCAGCCAAACTTTTGCGTTCGTGATTTTGGTAGTGGCTTGAGCAAAGAAGATGTCTTCGGTTTGTATTCAAAATATGGTAAAAGCACTAAGCGTAATTCCAATTCGTATATCGGTGCTTTCGGTATTGGCAAGTTTGCCCCATTGTCTTATGGGAATAATTTCACTTGCGTTTCGTATCATGGTGGAACTAAATCTTCTTATAATATTTTCGTTAATGAAGATGATGATACCAAGATTGTTGAAATGCACCAAGAACCTTCCAACGAACCAAGTGGTTTGTCGGTAGAAGTTGCTATTGCAGATGAAGATGTAGACAAATTCAGAGAAATTGTCAAAGCGTTCTTTCGTTTCTTTAGCGAAGATGAAATGCCAAAATTTATTGGCATTGGTGATGACGAACAATTTTTCGACAAGTATGATGTTGTGCTTCAATCCAAAGATGATTCTTGGTTCATCATTGATGACAAACAAGACTATTGGAGAAGAAGTCATTCGCAATCTCATGCTTTCATGGGCAGAGTGCATTATCCTATCAATACGAATTCTATTGACTTCAAGAATTATGTAGAAGAGGACTATGACTATGCACCTCTAAAGAATCTATGTGATGAAGATAATGTTTACCTTCGATTCGATATTGGAGAGCTAAAACTACATCATAGTCGTGAGTCTTTAGAGTATAACAAAGCTACACAAAAAGCTATTGTAGAACATCTTAGGAAAATGTACGATGACATTCAAGAGATTGCCAAGGAAAAACTTGGTGGAGCAACTTGCCTATGGGATGCAAAAGCAAAGTATGCACAAGTTATCAATGCTTTGCCATATCAGTTAAGAAGTATTTTTCAGAACTCTTTTAAGTGGAAAGGTATTCCAATTTTGGGTGCAACTTTCCATAGAAGTTATCATTACAATGAAAATATTATCATTACTGAATATACTAAAAGCGAAGACAAGGATGTTACTGATGGATATAAAGTAAAAAGTCAAAAATCAAGTAGGATAGATGTTCACAAGAACAACCGATTGGTTCTACAAGACATTAAATCCTCTCATGGCAATGCTTTACGAGCAAGAACTATATTCAATACTGACGATTCTATTGTTGCAGTTTATGTTGTTTCTTACGATAAAAGTGGTGAGACATATATGTTCAATGATGAAGATGGTTGGCAACTCAACCTTGTCTCTGATGAAAATATATCCTATACTAGCAATATCGAGAAAGCTAAACTAAAGCAAGGAACTAGATCAAGTGGCGAATCACGCTCATCCGTTCCAACCTTTCTATACGATCCGCAAGGATATAGAAATTCCGATCAATGGAAGAATGGTGCAGAACGAGACGATCTTGAAGAAGAACTAGATGATGATTCACAACTTGTATATATTTCCATTAGTAATTATAAACCAAGTGGAGAAAGTGCTACTGATTTTTATAGTTTAGATTCTCTCAAGCGTGACTACAAGGGCATGAAAGCTTTGCTTAAAAACTTGGATGAACCTATGATTGATCTGCATGGAATTCGTAAGGCAGATGTTTCCAAGCTTGACAAGTCAAAATGGATTGAATGGCAAGATTATCGTATTCGCAAAGCTAAGGGTGCATTGCTTCGCAGAAAAGCTGATATATTGCGTGGAGAGCGTAGACTTGCTTATACAGAGCATCGACATGAAATGTCTCATGTGAAAAGTATTGAAGGGTTACTAGCGAATAAGAGCCTTAAAAATATTTTAAACAATAGTCTTGACAAAAACCATGATGTCAGAGAAGCAATGAATATTCTTGCAGATTCTCAACTAGAAGATGTTGTTGTGTCCACATTGAGTCAACTCAAAAAGTTAGTACATGATAACGATAAAGATTGGTTCGACAAGAATTTCTCTTCTACATATAAATGGAAAAGCTTTGACTATCTTTGCAAAGATATTTCAGATAAGTACCCATTACTTGTGAACATAAATTCACAAGTTTACGGATGGGCAAATCTATCCGAATCAAATTTCGGAAAGAACATTGCTGATTATATTTCTATGTGTGATAAGCTAGGGGAAGAGGCATGAAAATGCCTCTCCCCGAAACTTTTTTCTTGACTTTAACTACAATTTCAAATACTATTATATACAACGAAAGATAAAAAATTATGAATGAAAAATTAGCGTACAACTTGAGTGAAGATTCCATTACTATCTTTTACGATGGAAAACCATACACGATCCGCAAAGACAATGCAAACTTCTCTGCCTTGCGTTCAGCGATTTTTGAGGGAAGGTTTGATGATGTTCCCGAATTGCTTGATGTCAAAAAGGCAATCGAAGATTTTGTCGAAGGTGATGTCGAGGTTAGAGATGAGGTCTTATATTACAAAGGCAAGCATAGACTACATGGTGTTGTTGTTGACAAGCTATTGGATATGTTGCGTAGTGGCATGAAGGATTCTACTCCGATGACCAATTACATTGGTCGGCTCATGCAGAACCCATCATCCAATTCTGTTGATGAACTTTATACCTTTCTTGGTTATCGGTCTTTGCCAATTACTCCCGAAGGGAAAGTGTTGGGCTACAAAGGTGTTCAAGCGGATTATTGGAGCAACACAGGTAATGCAGATACAATCGTATTACAAGGTGAAACCAACGAGAGGCATCAAATCTACAATGGTGTTGGTGAAACGATTGAGATTCAGCGTAGAAGTTGTGATGACAACAAAGATCATCATTGCTCTCATGGGTTGCATATCGGTTCGTATGATTATGCTAATAATTGGGCATCATCTGATGGTAAATTGCTTCTTGTGGAGTTTGATCCCCAAGATGCAGTCTCCGTTCCAACCGATTGTGAATTTCAAAAATTAAGGGTTTGCAAGTACAAAGTGGTTGCAGACATTAGTGACTCTCGCCAAGAGCTAGATAAGGTAGTCTACGAGGCTAATAAGCCTATCTATGGTTCTGATTCAGATTTAGATGATTCTGAAATCGAAGGAGAGTGGGAAGAAGACCAAGACGATGCAGATTTCGTTTCCAAGCTTGAAGTCAAAAACTATATTGAAAATAAGTTAGAAAGAGGAGAAGAAGTTACTCTTAAACTTATATCTTCATTGAAGGTTTGTCGGGAAGAAGGTTGGAGAGTAAGGGATGTTGCAGTTCTTGTTGAAGAACTTGGTTTCGATCTCGATGAAGACCAAAACGACATCATGTCAAATTGGAAGGTTTCATAATGGACTCAACTCTACAAAAGAACGAATTGTTTGTTTCTCTTAGCAATGCGAATTCAGTAGAAGTTGATGCTTCATGGGCAATTCTTAAATACAAGGAAATTGGTATTTACAGAAAAGTTGCTTGTTTGAGTTCCCTATTCAACTTGGACTTTGAGAGCGTACTAGATACGCTCCCGAAGGACGATGAGGGTAGATTATTGGACTACAAGACAAGGCACTTAATCCATGACGCATTACTTCTAGTATCGTGAGCGAAGAAGCAGAAGCATATATTCACAAACTCCAATCAGAACTAACTCAAATAATTCAAAAGATTTGCAAGTCTTATGATGATGTTATGAGTCAAGAGCAAGTTAATGAATACTTGGGTTATCTGATTGAGTCGTTAGAATATTTTCATAAAAGAGGAAACTATCAACGCATGGCATACGATTTGCGAAACGCAATAAATTTTCTGCCATCAGCATTTCCAACAAATTAATTCTTGACTTTCGGGGCAAATTAAAATAGGATATATATATTATGGGATTAGATCAATACGCTTATAGCAAAGATTCAAAAGGAGAAGAGGTAGAACTCGCTTATTGGAGAAAGCACAATCGCCTACAAGGATGGATGGAAGAACTTTGGGAAGCTAAAGGCAGACCAAACTACAAACCAACCAATAATGGGGGTCTAGGAGACTTTAATTGCGTGAATCTCTATTTAAGCTTGGAAGACCTTGACGATCTTGAAGAAGTCGTTTGTGCGAAAGCTTTACCCGAAACTTGCGGATTCTTCTTTGGTGAGGATTCTTTCTCTTGGGAAAATAAAGATGGAGAACAACATAAAGGTTATGATTATTTCTACAAGGAACTAGATATGGAATTCATAGAAAAAGCTAGAGATGAAATTAATAAAGGAAAAAAAGTATTCTATACTTGTTGGTGGTAAATATGTATTCAATAAATATAATAGAATTAATAAATAATATATTTATAGGATTAGGTTTGACGGCACTTTTAATATTTGTTTTATTTTTAGCATTTACTTATGATGACTAAAAACAAAGAAAGAGAATTACTAGATAATATATATAATATAGAGAACGAATTAAAGATAATTGAAAAAGAATTGGATTACATAATCGACAATGCTCCCGAAGATGGGGCAGTCGCAGAACTCCTAGAGATCGAGCGAGGATACCTTTTGTCGGAACTTGAGATCACCAAGGATTCTTATATGTTACTTACCAAAGATAAATAACTAAATTCTATATACAATATATATATAAGACTAATATAACAACAAATAACACACTTATTATATTACTTGATTTATTTTAAGTTAATGAATATTATTAATTTATATATAAATGCTTGTGAATCAAGGGTATTCAGAGTGGGGGAAAGTGGGGAAAAGTGGTTCAGAGTGGGCTACGCGACTTCAATATATATAAATACTAATACAAATATATTCAAATAACAAATGAAATTAAACAAAATAAACAAAATTCTAAATAATATTAATTTGAAATTGCTTGAAATTAAACTTAAAAATAATTTTAATAGTAAAAATATATCTAATAATTGCGAAATGAAAATTGATAATGAAAATGATTCAAATATAAAACGAAATAAATACGGATTTCCAACTTTATTCAGATAATACTGCTCTTTTTAATATATTTTAATTGATTAATATATATTAATTGGCTCGTTCGCAAGTTTTCGGTTGACAAAAGGTCGTTTTTCGTCAATACTACTAACATGAACATCAAAGAACGCAGTTTGAAGTATGTAGAATTCCATATGTTCGAGACTTTCGGTCATGTATTCGAGCATCAGCTTCAAACCCAAGGGTATTGGCATCAAGATGGTAAAGATATACGATACGAGAGTGTGGTCGAGAACGCAAAGGGCGAAGAGGGCAACCAAATCAGCTACATCTTCCCCATATTTGACCCCGACAATGAATTTTATGACAAATATAATAAAGATGAGGATGAATGATGAGTGAATTAACACGAAATATAAATGCTTTGTTAGATGAATATAATAATATTAAACAAAATAAATCAAATACAGACGACACTATTGAAAATATAATTAGTGATATAAATAAATTAACTAATAATGGTCGAAATGTTAGTGATATATTTACAAATATATATTATATAAACGATAATATGGAAGATAAGCGTTGTGCAGTTAGCTGAAGATCAGATTGCAAGTGAGATTTTGGCAAATAAACACAATGCCACTAATATTGATCTTTATAAACTAGAAATAATTGATAAAACAATTGATGAAATTATATTGATTTATGAAAATAAAAATATAAATGATTTAATCGAAATTATGAATGGTTTTGACCTCAATAAATATAGTAGAAGATTGACTGGAACTGATATGTATTTGTGGGAAACTTAATATTGCATTATATATCAAGCAATAAACGAAATTAAGATTGAATTTGAGCCAAATAAGATTATATCTCACCTTTATGCCTTATATATCAAGCAGTTATGTCGATAAAATGAAAAAAAATCGACATTTCAAAAAAAAAGTGTTGACAAGGGCGACATATTTTGCGATACTTAAACCATGACAACGATTAAAAGCACTCTTGAAACGCTCCGCAAGCAACGCAACCTTGCGGATGAGGTATCTAACTTAGGTTCATACATGAGCGGAAACACATCCGAGCTTGTACAACACATAGGTTTTCTAGGAGATAAGATAGAAGACCAAGCACAAATGACTAATGGTTATTTAGATGATATAAGATCATCAATAGATAAGAATACAGAAGCTTTACAAAGAATTGCAGATATAATTGCAAGAAGATAAATAATAACACTAATATAAATATAATTATGAGTATTGCGAAAAACGCTAGAGCATCACAGATTATGTCGAATGTCAGCAACGGACATTATGTAAAGAACGGAAAGTTTGCGAATTTCGGGTCTATTCCCGAAGATAGCATCTACTACCACACTTGGTTGGCAGAGAAGGCAGATCGTAAACGCAAAGAGCGAGAAGCTCAAGCCCTTGCGAAAGGAGTTCGGGCATGATTGACGCTTTTGATAAACAATCAGTTAATATATGTAAAAAGATTCGGGGTATACTTGAAGCAGAACTCGATCTTAATATAAAGGATCATGGATTATGGAGGATACAATGCTTAATACATGATGAACTGAAAGAAAAGAAAGAAATTCAAAAAAAGGTATTGACAAATAACTAAATATATAGTATTATTAATACATAACAATTGAGAAAGAAACTCAATCAAATAAAATATAATTGATCTTTAACATTTTTTTAACACTTTGGAAGGGCTTATAATCCTTCCTGTGGGTGACTGAATAAGCCTGTCGTGAGCGGGCTAAAGTACGCAGACTTCCTGTGGTGGGAGTGCAGAGTCCAATCGGATGAGCAAAAGATGTAGACCTTGTCTAGTCTGTGGTTTGAAGTAGGTACACCATTGAACTGATGTTCACGCCGAAAAGATGGAGGTATTCAGTAGTCCTCCCCCACATCTATTTACATAGGCAAATATGCGGAGGTTGTGTGTTGCCTCTAGTGACTATCATCGCCTGTTGGGTAACTCAATAAAAGCCTAGCAAACTCTAAAAACCCTCATCTTTCGAGATGGGGGTTTTTTT